>ERZ1023881.40-NODE-40-length-71731-cov-32.975236_pt1 | contig 71731 bp, 58 predicted proteins | sample MGYA00380393_ERZ1023881 | MGnify/ENA primary metagenome ERZ1023881 (study PRJEB33179, sample SAMN07449004) | human gut metagenome | biome: Human-gut; feature: Human associated habitat; material: Faeces | host: Homo sapiens | place: India: Bhopal | collected... | reverse complement strand
ACTCAAGAATTTCGCACCAAAGATTTTGTTGTGCGCTCAGCTCATAGTATTGAGCATTAGAGATGCAAATATTGTGTCGGAGGACATGCCTTAATACGCAAGTTTTGTATACCTTTGTAGAATATAAAACGGAATGTAAAACAAGTATTAAAGAAACATCAGAATGCAAGACTTTGCTGCAATAGATTTCGAGACTGCCAACTACGCGCGGTCGTCTGTCTGCTCAGTTGGCGTTATCATAGTGCGTGGCGGTGAGGTGGTGGATAAGTTCTACTCGCTTATCAAGCCCGAACCTGAGTATTATAATTACAGGTGCACTCAGGTGCATGGTCTCACCGCTGCTGACACCGACGCTGCGCCCGTCTTCCCCGAAGTATGGGCACAGATTGAGCCGAAGCTACGCTTGTCTGCCGATGAGCAGAAGCGGTTAGGAAGTGAGTATCTGCCGCTTGTGGCTCATAATAAGGCGTTCGACGAGAGTTGTCTGAAAGCCGTCTTTCGGGTATATCAGATGGATTATCCCGATTATCCTTTCTTCTGTACGCTCGTCCGTTCTCGCAAGGTTTGGCCACAGGGACATCACAATCTGGACATTATAGCGGCACGCTGCGGTTATGATCTGACACATCATCATCACGCACTGGCGGATGCTGAAGCCTGTGCGGCAATTGCGTTGGAAATACTATAATATCCTTCTGATTGTGAAAGGATTGGAGGTTTATAAGGCATGGAAAAGTTAGGGGTGAGAGTGGGGTTACTCTATCCCTAACTTTTCCATTTTATTGTATATGGTCTTTCGGTCTATTCCGAGCAGTCGTGCTGCCTTTGCCTTGTTACCATTGGTCTGTTGCAGGGCTGCTACGATGCGTGAACGTTCTGAGTCTTCGTCGTACAGGGCTGTTACTGGGGCTGGCTGCGTCGGTCCCATAGCGAGTGTCAGCTCTGTGGGGGTGATGAGGTTGCCGCGGGTGAGGAGTACGGCGCGTTTCACGACGTTGTTAAGTTCGCGCAGATTGCCGGGCCATGAGTGTGAGGCAAGCAGTTCGGCTGCAGCCGAATCGAATCCTTCCACCGAGCGGTTCAGCTCCTCGTTGGCATGGCGCATGAAGAGGTCGGCAAAGAGGAAGAGGTCGGTGCCGCGCTCCGAGAGCTTAGGCATGTAGATGGTGAACTCGTTGATGCGGTGATAGAGGTCTTCGCGGAATCGTCCCTCGCTTACGGCATCGGCAAGGTTCTCGTTCGTGGCGCATACCAGGCGTATGTCGATGGGAATCTCCTCCGTGCCACCGACAGGACGGATGCGGCGTTCCTGCAGGGCGCGAAGCAACTGCACCTGCACGTCGTAGCTCAGATTGCCCACTTCGTCGAGGAATAGCGTGCCGCCGTTAGCCGCTTCGAAGGCGCCGCGCTTGTCCGTATCGGCACCCGTGAACGAACCTTTCTTATGACCGAAAAATTCTGATGCTGCCACGTCGCGTGGTATGGCTCCGCAGTCGAGGGCGAAGAACGGTCGGTCATGTCGTGGGCTGAGGTCGTGAATGCGGTGTGCCACATATTCCTTTCCCGTGCCCGAAGCTCCGAGTATCAGTACGGACATCGGGGTGGGCGCCACAAGTTCCACGTAGCTATACAGCTGTCGCGACGCCTCACTCTTTCCTTCAATGTAGCGTGGCGCGGTTTCCGAATTTTGAGTTTTGAGTTTTGAATTTTGAGTTTTGGGCGTTGGATTTACTTGCTGAGCATTCTGATCCATCGCATCGTTGATCTTCTGCAACAGGATGTCGGGCTGCACGGGCTTGGCAATGTAGTCTGCTGCTCCCGACTTCATTGCAAGAACAGCGTTTTGCACTTCAGCGTAATTGGTCATTACTATGAAGGGCGCATGGATGTTGTGTTCGTGCATCCATGCGAGCAGACGCAGTCCGTCATGGTCGGGCAGACGCAGGTCTGAGAGCACAAGGTCAACTCCGTCGTTAGGCGAGAGCAGTTTCACGGCAGCTCCCACCGACGTGGCCTTGTCCACCTCGAATCCCTTCTTGCGCAACCAAGTCTGTAGCATTGTGCCAAAAGCAATGTCGTCTTCTACTATTAATATATGTGGCATATCTCAATATATAGTGTATCCTTAATATCTTCTACGAAGCAGAAATCTTCTGCAAAGTTATAGGTTTTTTATTTGTTTGAGCCTTTCTACGAGCTGAATTGTAAGTTTTTCACGCTCTTTTTCTTCTGTTTCGCCGATATGTTCGGGCGTAAGCGGCGTCAGCCAACTGTTCTTTCCCGGCTGTATCATCTCCAGCAGAGGCATAGCCTTGTGTGCTGCCTTGGCTATCTGGTCTGCATCGGAAACGTCTTTCAGCATGTCGAGATATTCATCTATCGACTTGTGTATGTCGTCGATAATCTGTCGTTCGGCTTCCGGGTCGCCGTCGGTGAAGGGCAGTAGGGCAGAACGTAGGCTGTCGGTTTCCGTGGCGCTGCTTTCCGCTTTCACCTTTACTATGATGCCGGTAAGCTGACAGATGGTTGCGGCGAGAGTCTGCACGTTGAACGGCTTGAACAGGCAGGCGTCGAAGCCGTCCTTGCGAAGCTGAGGCATGATGCTTTGTTCGTGGGCGGTCATTGCCACGAACGTTGCTGTCATGTTGCTGCGTATGCGTCGCATGATTTCACTACCGTTCATCTCCGGCATCTCTATGTCCGTGAAGACAATACGTGGCTTCATCTCGTTGGCGAGACGTATGGCTTCGTTGGCATGTGTGGTGGTGACGACGTTGAGGCTTATGCCTTCCATTCGTGAGAACATCTCTGTGAGCAACTGCTGCTGCAGCCTGTCGTCGTCGACGATTAGCACGGATATCTCCTTAGCGTCATGGGATACGGTGGCGGCTTCCTCAACTATATTATTATCTATCTTGGCTGTAGCTATTACGGGTGCGCTATTGGCAAGCACTTCCACAGGAATAACAACCTTAAACTTCGATCCGCTGCCCTTACGCGAACTGACGTTGATGGTTCCGCCGAGCATCTGCACTATCTCGCGTGTTATGGACAGTCCCAGACCTACGCCCTCCTTGCCTTGTGCACCGGTCAGACGTGTGAATGCAAGGAAGACGCGTTGCTGTTCCTCCGGCGTCATTCCGCATCCCGTGTCCGTAACGCTGATGGTCAACCGTGCGTTAGCCACGACCACGGTTACGGTCACTTCGCCTTTGTCGGTGTATTTAATGGCGTTGCTCACCAGATTGTTTATCACCTGCTTTATGCGGAACGCGTCCGAACGACACATCATCGTGTCCTCCACGCGTATGTCCGCCGTCAGACGCAGATGCTTCGCCATAGCTTGAGGCTGCATGCCGTTCGTACACTCGCGCACAAGCGAAGCCGGCGCAAAGCTCACCTCATGCAGTTCCGCCTTGCCGCTCTCCAGCTGGTGATAGTCCAGCAGGGCGGAGACGAGCTGTAGCAGATGCTTTGACGATCCGGCAATGCTCTGCAGATAGCCCACGGCTTTTGGGCGGTCAACGTATTCGCTGAGCAGGTCGATGAATCCAGCTATTGACGCAGCCGGAGCTTTGATGTCGTGCGTGATGGTCAGCAGCAGGCGTTCGCGTTGTTGCATTATACGTTCGGTTTCTGCCTTTGCCTCAAGGATGCGGTTGCGGTCGCGACGTTCCCGGCGTATGTCTCGCAGGATGTAGACCACGAGAATGGCTGCCGAGAGAATGGCGAGCAGTCCGAGTCCGACTATCCTGATGATCATAGCCCGTCGTGAACTTATGGCTTTGTTGATGGTCTTGAGCAGGGCGTTGTGCTCGTCGGTCTGGATGTCCTCAAGCAGTTGCTCCGTGCGCCACGCCAACTGAATGCTCACCAGCTGCAGTTGGTTGTTGCGGTTGGCTATTATTTCCTGTCGTTGTCCGCGAGCCCGTTGTTCGTCATGATGAATTTCGGCGAGGGCGTTAGCCACGGAGTTGGCGATGTTTAGTCTGTGATTGACGGTGTCGGTGGGCTGTTTATATATGTGCGTCATGCCCACGGTGTCAGAGTGTTGGCGTCGGAAAGCGTCGCCCAACCGTCTGAAGAAGCCGCGTCTGCTCTTCACTATCTCGTACACCGTCTCGTGTTGTTCGCGTCGTTCTTCCGTCTTTGGATTGATTACCACGGAGTCAATTCCGCTGTGCAGCGCCCGCAACTTATTTGAGAAGTAGATGTCGCGGCTGTCCTTGCCCAGTTCTGCCATTACGAGCAGCGTGTTCTCGCGTTTGCAGTTGAGGAGATCAATGAGCGAGTCGAGTCGCTGCTGCTTCATGCTGTCTGAGAGCAAGGGGCGCAGTTGGCGTGCCTTGTCCATGGAGTTGTTGATAGCATGGCTGAACCGTTGCCACTCGCCGGCGTCGCCGAGCAGTATGGATCGTTCGGCGTTGCCCGTCTCAAGCATCGAATAGACAAGCGAGTCCACGATGTTGCGGCGTGCCAGAAGCTTTTCTGAGGCGCGGTTGACGGCTGTCAACGATCGGGTGTTGTCATAAATCATCCATGTGGCTGACAACAACACAATGGCAAGAAGCCCATAACCGACAAGAATCTTTATACGAGTGCTGAACATGTCTTACTTTTTTTTACTATCATATTCCTATTCTTCTATACATATATATAACGTAGATTGCAGTTTTTTATTTTATGCACGAAAAAAGCCTGTATCTCTTGCTCTCGCAAGACAATACAGGCTGAAGCGGCTTGGGGTATTTGGCAATTATGTCAGGAAATGGATATGAATGTGTTCCTGTTATTATGCCACGTCTGGAGTGACGTCAGTTTTTGTGGTGTCCACCTCTGTTGAGTCAGAGAACATCATCATTGCTGTGTCGTCAGCTCCTGTTGCGCTTACAGTTGAGTCCTCAGTTTGTGCTGGTGTCTCAGCCGGAGTTTCAGCGGGCTGCTCAGCGGGCTGTTCTGCCGGTGCCACCGTGTCCACTGTGGTTGTGTCCTGTGGAAGGGCGGTGCTGAGACTTGACATTGAGTTGTTAGCGAATACGTTGCTTACTGATACCATTACGAAAGCTGCAAAAGCTGCAAAAAATAACTTCTTCATATGCGTAAATTTTTTATTGTGAATATTATTGTTTATTAGCTGAACTTTGCTTGAACTTTCTTTGTTCGTTGCGTTGTTCGACTAATATAATGCAACGGGCGTGCCAAAACAATACTTGAAAGCTTAAACTGCTGGAAATCAACAATGTAAGAAAATTAGTACGAAAATGAAGAAGTGTGGAAGTGTAGAAAAGCGTGGAGCAAGTGTAGAAATTTTCCACACTTGCTCCACGATGTTATGCTATAAAATGCAGACAAGGATCAGAACTTTCCCTGCTCGCCGAGATAGCTGTCCTTAAAGCCAAGGAAATAAAGCACGCCGTCGATGCCGATGGTGTTGAGGCTCTGCTTTGCGTTAGCCACCACACGCGGCTTGGCATGGAAGGCGATGCCAAGTCCTGCCTCGCCCAGCATCGGCAGGTCGTTGGCTCCGTCGCCCACGGCAATGGTCTGTGCGAGGTTCACCTTCTCCACCTGTGCGATAAGCTTCAGCAGTTCTGCTTTTCGGTGTCCGTCCACTATCTCGCCGACGTAACGTCCCGTCAGAATGCCGTTGTCATCCACCTCCAGTTCGTTGGCGTATACATAGTCGATGCCGTACTTGCGCTGCAGGAACTCGCCGAAATACGTGAATCCGCCACTGAGAATGGCAATCTTATATCCGCAACGCTTCAGCACAGCCATCAGGCGGTCTACTCCCTCCGTGATGGGCATCTTTTGGGCGATTTCCTCGAACACCCTTGAGTCGAGTCCCTTCAGCAGCGCCACACGGCGTGTGAAGCTCTCCTTGAAGTCGATTTCGCCTCTCATGGCGCTCTCCGTGATGGCTTTCACCTCGTCGCCCACGCCGGCACGCTCAGCCAGTTCGTCTATGCACTCGGTCTGAATGAGCGTTGAGTCCATATCGAAGCAGATCAGTCGGCGCATACGTCGATACATATTGTCCTTCTGGAACGAGAAGTCGATCTCCATCTCCGAAGAAATCTTCATCAGTTCCTCCTGCATGAGAGTGCGGTCTGTGGGAGTGCCACGGAGCGAGAACTCGATGCACGCCCTACGGTTTTGTTCCGGGTGCTTGATGCTCATACGTCCGGTGAGTCGTAGGATGGAGTCGATGTTGAGTCCCTGCTTTGTGATAATCTTTGTGGCAGCCTCAATCTGCTTTGCCGAAAGGCTGCGTCCGATGAGCGTGAGTATATATCTGTTCTTGCCCTGCTGGCCCACCCACATCTCATACTGGTCGTCCGTTACGGGCTCGAAGCCTATCTGCACGCCCAGCTCAGTGGTCTTAAACAGCAGCTCCTTCATCACCTGACCGGAGTCGTCCTCGCTGATACGGATGAGGATGCCCAGAGAAAGAGTGGAGTGGATGTCAGCCTGGGCGATGTCCAGAATCTTAGCATCCTTGCTTGCAAGAATCTCCATTATCGATGCGGTAAGACCAGGACGGTCATTACCAGTTATTCTGATCAGAATCTGTTCTTCCTTAATTTCGGTTTTTTCCATTTATTATTTTTGTGAATAAAGTTTCATTGCCATAATATCTATTGTTTTGCTTGTTTATGCAAAGTTAACGAAAGTCTTTCAGAAAAAGCCTGATTTTAGGTCGATTTGCTGTATTCTTGCGTAACTTTTGCTCTATGTATGCTATGAAGTTGGATATATTTTGCTATTTTTGTAGATTAAAAAATCTTGCTTAATAACAACCTTTACAACTTATGTCACTTTGGGATAGAATCTTAGATACGATAAATATAGGTGGTGCTTCAAGCTCTTCCGACAACTACATTACGTCATTAAGGCGTGATGCAGACAGCTATGCCTTTGTGGATGTGGAGGTTGGCGTAAAGAATCATAAGATTCAAGACATTGGAGCGTTGCGCCATGACGGGGCTACTTTTCACAGGAATTCCAAGGCTGACTTGCTGAATTTCTTGTCTGATATAGATTTTTTGTGTGGTCATAACATTGTGCATCATGACGCAAAGTTTCTGTTTGGCGAAAACATACAGCAATGGGCGCTTGTTGACACTCTGTATATGTCGCCCTTGTTGTTCCCCGAACGACCCTACCATCGACTTGTGAAGGATGACAAGCTGATGAGCGATGAGATGAACAATCCCGTGAACGACTGTGAGAAGGCTCGCGAACTACTCTTTGATGAGATTGCTCGTTGGCGTGGTTTGTCTGAACGCAGGCAGCGCATTTATGCCTCTTTGCTTGCGGACATTGACGAGTTTAATGGTTTTATGCAGATGGTTGGAGCTGAGACAGGCTCAAATAATCAGATTGCAGAGCTGATATGCGAAGAGTATGACGGAAAGATTTGCGCTAATGCCGATATCCGTAGGTTGGCAAGAAAATATCCTTGTGAATTGGCTTATGCTTTGGCCCTGATTGATACTACGGACCAGCGGTCGGTCACTCCGGCTTGGGTGCTGTTTAATTATCCCGAGGTGGAGTATGTCATACGTCAGCTTCGCCACACGCGCTGTGCTGTGGGGTGCAAGTACTGTGACCGGCAACTTGACGCCCGCTATAACTTGAAGCGTTTCTTCGGTTACGACTCGTTTCGTACATACGACGGCGAGCCGTTGCAGGAAAATGCAGCACGTGCTGCCATTGACGGAAATTCGCTGTTGGCCATATTTCCGACAGGAGGAGGCAAGTCGCTTACGTTTCAGCTGCCTGCATTGATAGAGGGCGGCAGCGTACGCGGACTGACCGTTGTGATATCGCCTTTGCAGTCGCTCATGAAGGACCAGGTGGACAATCTTGCCGACCGTGGCATAACAGAAGCGGTGACCATCAACGGATTGCTCGATCCTATATCACGCTCGCTTGCCATAGAGCGTGTACAGAGTGGTGACGCTTCGCTGTTGTATATATCCCCCGAGATGCTTCGCTCGAAGACCATAGAGAAGATACTCATGGCTCGTCATGTGGTGCGATTTGTCATTGACGAGGCACATTGCTTCTCGGCTTGGGGACAGGATTTTCGTGTTGACTATCTGTATATAGGCAGGTTTATAAAGGAATATCAGGAGCGTAAAGGTGGCGGCACACGCATACCTGTGTCGTGTTTTACGGCAACTGCAAAGCAAAAGGTGGTTCAGGATATTTGCGACTACTTCAAGCATTGGCTAAACGTTGACCTGAAGCTTTTTGCATCATCGGCTTCAAGAAAGAATCTGCGCTATAAGGTGATACACGTCGATACTGACGAGGACAAGTATGGTCAGCTGCGCGAACTTGTAAGGATGGCGTCATGCCCGACCATTATATATGTGTCGCGCACGAAGCGCACACACGAACTTGCCTCAAAGCTCACTCGTGACGGAATGAAGGCTCTGCCGTTCAACGGCAAGATGGATTCTGACGAGAAGATAAAGAATCAGGATGAGTTTATGTCGGGTAGGGTGGACGTCATCGTTGCGACATCGGCTTTCGGCATGGGCGTCGACAAGAGCGACGTAGGGCTTGTCGTGCATTACGACATATCAGATTCGCTTGAGAACTACGTGCAGGAGGCTGGACGTGCAGGACGCGACCCGAATCTTACGGCACAATGCTTTGTGCTGTACAGCGACAACGACCTTGACAAGCATTTCATTCTGCTCAATCAGACAAAACTCAGTCTTAGTGAGATACAGCAGGTGTGGCAAGCCGTAAAGAGCTTTACACGTCAGCGTCAGCGTGTGTGTTGTTCGGCACTCGAAATTGCACGTCAGGCAGGTTGGGACGACTCGGTGTCGGACATTGAGACTCGTGTACGCACCGCTCTTTCGGCACTTGAGCAGAGCGGCTACATAGAGCGTGGCAACAATGTGCCGCATGTTTATGCCACGGGCATAACTGTGAAGAACATGGATGAGGCACGCCGTCGCATTTCTGCTTCTTCGTTGTTTGAGAAGGATGAGGCAGAGAAGGCTGTGCGCATAATAAAGTCGCTGATTTCGCAGAAGCACATCTCAAAGGCACAGGATTCGGAGGCAGAGTCGCGTATTGACTATCTCGCTGACATTCTCGGAATGAACAAGAAGGAGATTGTGTCTGCCGTGGAACGTATGCGTCAGGAAGGAATACTCGCTGACAGCAAGGACATTTCGGCTTACATGCAGGATGTGGGTTCGGAACGAAAGGCTAAAAATCTACTTGAGTATTTCGCTCAACTTGAGGAATACATAATAAAGCATATTCCAGACGAATCGCTGCGCATATCTTATAAGCAGCTTAACGACAATGCTGTGCGCGACGGGCTGGATAGGTCGACTGAGAAGAACATCCGAACATTGCTCTACTTCCTTGTAGTGAAAGGCTACACTCGTAAGAAGGAAGATGTGTCGCGCAATATTGTAGTAAGACGACAGTCGGATATGGAGTCGACATTGAAGCGATTTGAAAAACGATTGAATATATGTCGTTTTGTTGTGGACTGGCTTTACCGTATGGCTGAGAGCATGGACGATGAGGCAAAGAAGAGCGGAGCAGTACAGTTTTCGGTCGTAGAGCTTCTTAATGACATTAAGGCAGAAGGCCAACAGCTGTTCTTCGATACTTCAGAGCTACAGTTGGAGGACGTGGAGGAGGCGTTGCTTTATCTCTCCAAGATAGGTGCGCTTAAGCTTGAAGGAGGATTTCTGGTGCTCTATAATGCTATGGACATTCGCCGACTGAAGGACAATCGCCTACGCTATAAGCAGGACGACTATCGCACGTTAAATGAATTCTATAAGCAGAAGATTCAGCAGATACATATAGTGGGCGAATACGCCAATCTGATGGTCAGTGACTATGACGCTGCCCTGCAATACGTGCACGACTATTTTCAGATGGACTATCGCAAGTTTATCGGCAAGTACTTTAAGGGCAATCGTGTAAGCGAAATCAATCGCAATCTTACGCCAGCCAAATACAGCGAGCTGTTCGGACAGCTGTCAGCTCGTCAGAAAGAGATAATAGAGGATCGTGAGTCGCGCAGCATTGTTGTGGCGGCAGGTCCTGGCAGCGGCAAGACGCGTGTGCTGGTGCATAAGCTTGCGTCGTTACTGTTGCTTGAGGATGTGAAGCATGAGCAGCTGCTTATGCTCACATTCTCGCGTGCCGCAGCCACAGAGTTCAAGCAGAGGCTGATGCAGCTCATTGGCAATGCCGCTCACTTTGTAGAGATAAAAACATTCCATTCTTATTGCTTCGATTTGCTCGGACGTATCGGCAATCTGGACGATGTGAGCGGTGTGGTGGCAAAGGCTGCTGAGATGATAAACAATGGCGAGGTGGAGCAAAATCATATAGGCAAGACGGTGCTTGTCATAGACGAGGCACAGGATATGGGCAGTGACGACTATGCTTTGGTTTCGGCTCTTATGTCGGTCAATGAGGATATGCGAGTCATTGCTGTTGGCGATGACGACCAGAACATCTATGAGTTTCGTGGCTCCGACTCGAAGTATATGTATCAGCTGAGCAAGGAACCTGGTGGACGTTTCATAGAGATGACAGAGAATTATCGCAGCTCACGCCTTGTCGTAGGAGCAGCTAACGATTTTGTCAGGCTGATAAAATATAGGCTGAAGAAAGCCCCGATATTGTCAATGAGCAATGATGACGGTGAGGTGAGAATTACACGCCATATCTCCAAATACATGTTTATGCCCGTTGCCGATGACATAATGAAGCGTGGCAAGGGCACTTCTTGCATACTGACGCAGACCAACGAGGAGGCTGTCGTTATGCTTGCGTTACTGAACGGGCGCGGTGTAAAGGCCAAGCTGATACAGTCGTTGGATGGTTTGCGCTTTTCCAATCTTATGGAGATGCGCTACTTCATGAAGTGTGTGGACAGCAGAAAGCAGTCGCCGCTCATCACTGAGGAGGCTTGGGAGGAGGCAAAGCAGAAGACTTTCAGCAAGTATGCCATGAGCAAGAGTCTGCAATATGTGCGTCGCTGCGTGGAGATGTTCGAGCAGACAAACCGTGCCAAATACTATAGTGACTTGCGTGAGTTTGTGTTTGAGTCATCGGTGGAGGACTTTTGTGATGTATCAGATGCCGAGGTAGTGGTGTCTACGGTGCATAAATCGAAGGGTCGTGAGTTTGATAATGTTTATATGCTGATATCCGATAAATACAATCACACAGACGATATTCTGCGTAGATATTACGTAGGAATTACCCGAGCCAAGCATAATCTCTATATCCACACCAATGGCGACGTATTCGACTGTATACATAACAGTCAGCATATCACGGATTCACAGCAATATGCAGTGCCGGAGGAGATAGTGCTGCAACTCTCGCATAAGGATGTCTACCTTGATTATTTCAAGTATAGCAAACAGGAAGTGCTTTCTTTGCGTGGTGGTGACGAGCTGACTTATAATGCTCCGTATCTGTGTAGCGCTCCAACCGGTCAAGCCATTGCCCGACTCTCGCAAGGCATGTTAGACAAGCTTGTGAAATGGGAAGCCAAGAGCTATCACGTGGCGACTGCCAGTGTACGCTTTATTGTGGCATGGAAATCTAAGAATGCAGCAAAGGAAGAAAAGGAATTGGCTGTTCTGCTCGCAGACTTGAAGCTGAGGAAGAATTGAATATACAATATTAATCACAATATATAAACCAACTACCGCTTATGAAATACTTATTGTTTTTACTGTCAACTTTTGCTGTTGCCTTTGGTTGCTCATCACAGGCACGTCAGGCAGAGAATGCTTCGAATGCTGATTCGGCTGTTGTGGCTGACGTAGCCGATAGTGAATATACGGATATAAGCAAGTTGCGAATCACTCCGATTGGCAGATACCGTAGCTATTACACTATGTTCTACCGAGTGTCAGGGGCTACCACTACGGGCAATATGGCTTATACGTTGACGATGAAAGACAGTGTAGCAAATTGTGATGAAAGCAGTTTCTGTTATACAATGGCCAACCTGCATGGTCCGAACAGCTCATATGGAAATCGCTTTGAAGTATATAAAAAGAATGCAGAAGGATGGGGTAGAATGCCTTTTAAAGGTGGTTTCACTGATCTTGGCTATGAGTTGCTAACAGGTAAGTCTACAGAAATGGAATTCTCCTCAAATAAGTTTGCCACTCCATTGAAAAATGGTACTTACAAATTATGCAAGAAAGTGCATTTCAATATAAATCCGCATTTTAAGTTGACATCCGACAGTATCGTTCCGACAGCGACTGGCAGTATGTGTGGAGCTTTCGAGTGTCGTGTCCTGTCGTCACGGTCAGACTCTATTCGTATGATTGTTATTAACCATACACAGAACACGTGTCGTTTGTCTGGGCTTCCAAGTATTCTTGATGCAAACACACAAAATCGTCATCCTCTGACGCGATCAGGTACGACGAAAGCTTATGAATGGATGCAGGCTAACGGACAGATAAAGCCTGGTGAGGGAATTTTGCTCGTAATTCCGACTTCATGGAATCTGAAGGATATCGGCGACGCATACAAGAGAAGCTATTATGAAAGTGGCAGACTCTCGGAGGGCGTATATAGCGTGTCAACGTTAATGGAGATAGAGTTGGAGGCAGAGTTCAGACTGAAATGAATTAAGCTGATTATGCAATAAACAAAGGGAATGTAAAAATACAGTAACAGTATTCTTACATTCCCTTTTCTCTATTATTTAAGCTTGAAAGTTATCGGCACACTGTACTTCACATTTACCGGCTCGCCCTTCTGCTTGCCTGGCTTCCATGCAGGCATAGCCTTCACCACGCGTATAGCCTCTTCGTCAAGAACGGCATGACCTGCTGACTTTGTGATGTGTACGTCGCTTACGGTTCCGTCTTTTCTGACAACAAATCCGACGACAGCCTTGCCTTGCTGCTTTGCTTTGACAGCTGCCTGTGGATATTTCATGTTATTCATGAGAAATTCCATCATTGCCAATTGTCCGCCATTGAATTCGGGCATCTCCTCTACGGCGTCATGGATTTTCGTTTGGGTGGTTGTCTGTGGGTGAGGCTCTTTTGCCGTTTCACTCACATTCTTACCATTGGCAAAAACGCTGACTGCCAATGTAGCCACCGGGATGACGAGTAATGCCTTGAGCATCATCCATCGGTTTGATCTTTTCTGGTTCATCATAATGATTCTTCGTTTTAGTGACTCTTTGTTAAGGTTGTTGGCAAATGGCTGCAGACGATTGCCGACCGCCTTGACTACAAGAAATTTTTGATATTGTGTTGCATCAATGCCTTTGTTTAATACAGCCTCATCCACCTCAAACTCGTGTATGGCTTTAAGGTTCTTTCCGATCAGCCACACGAACGGATTAAACCACTGTATGATAGTGGCGAATTGAAGAATGATGAGGTCTATGTAGTGGCGCAGGCGTATATGCTCCTGCTCATGCGTCAGTACGAAACAGCGGTTATTGGCATAGTCGTCTTGGCTCATTACAATGTAATGGAAGAGGCAGAACGGACTTGTGGCATAATCGGTGAGGACAATGATGTTGCCTCTGTTGTCGGTGATATGCTCGCATCGGCGCAGACGCAGCATCAGAGACATAGTCTGTATCGCTGTCAAGGATAACATAGCCACGCCACCGAGTGTATATATGCAGACAATGATGTCTGTCAGACTCCATACTGACATCTTGTCGGCGTTGCCGTCTATCAGTATTTCCGGCAGTTGAACCACCTGACGAACCATTTCTATCGTTTGATTTGTGCCACCGGTGAAATGAATCAATGGAATTATGAATGACAGGAGCAGGCATCCAAGGACAATTATTCGGTTTAGACGATGGAATGTCTCCTTTTCAAGCAATGGCATAATGCAAGTGTAGAGCAGTGCTAAGGTCAGGGCTGATTTTATAATATAAGGTAGTATCATAGGTCTGCTGTTCTTGAATAGTCTCTTTTCTCCGTTCCTTTGTCTATCAGACTTAGTATTTCCTCCAGTTCCTCATCCGAGATATTCTCTTCTTTAACAAAGAACGATATCAGCGAGTGTAAGCTGCCGCCAAAGAACGATTTCTTAACTTCCTTCATAGCCTGTCGCGTGTATTCGGCTCTTGTTACGAGAGGGGAGAACACGTAAGTCTTGCCACCACCGTCACGCTTGTAAGATGTGACGTACTTCTTGTGGGTCAGTATCTTCATAAACGTGGCAATTGTGGAGTAGGCGGGACGAGGTTCGGGATAAGCGTCGATTATCTCGTGCGTAGTCATGCCACGACCGTTGTCCCACAGAATGCTCATTATCTGCATCTCGCCACGTGTTAATGTATTGAATTCTTTCATCTTTCCAATGATTGATGGGTTTATCTAATGTTTTAGATTTTCTATTGGCAAAGATACGTCAAAAGCCGATTCATTGGTTGCGGATATAACGAGAAACTATTTGTAAGATATTGATTTTAACGTATATTATTAGATATAGGCTACGGCGAGACGCCATAGCCTCCTAAGTTAGCGCATGCTGCTAATGCAAACTGTAGGAGTTGGATATAAAGAGAGAGGGTGTATCAAAAAACTGTGTTTGGACAGTTGTTTGATACACCCTCTTTGATTAAGATTGCTTGCCTATTCTTTTATGGTTGTGGCAATTTACGTACGGCACGCACATGGAATTTGTCGGTACGTATGTTCAGAGAAGAACCTGAATTTTGTAAGTACTTATACGAATTCTCATTGTCATTGGGATTCTCAGATGCTGTTGAGGTCCAATAATATCCATTCAATGGATAATCATTATCTACGACCATAGAGAACTCATTCTTAGCAGGAAGATACCATACGAGGTTTTCTCGCTTAAGTACTGGTCTATACGCAACCTTATTACCTTCTTGAGCAATTTTTTCCTTGTTGAACTTATTCTTCATTGTACACATTCGAGCGGCATATTCAGCAGGATTTTGTTCCAATTGTTTATCTGCTTTTCCACCCCATTCCTCCAATTGAGCCATTAGTCCGGTTACGTCACTAATACCACTGAAATTATACAATTCCCATGTATTCTGATTTCCGTCAATAGGACTTTCTGCTACATTAAGATTAGGAACTTTGCTAAAGTCAATAGTAACTGACGTTAACTGAAGATACTTTTGAGTATAGGTAATATAATTCTTGTATTTATCACCATAATACTTAATCTGAATTTTCATAATCCATCTTCTGAATGGGCCAAAAATACCATGACCTCCCGCGTCTGACATATCATAGGTAATCTTCATGGAACTATCCCACTTGAATCCCCATGGATAATCTCCATCTTCGAAGCGTTCACATCCCAATCCTTGAGTATTCCAACTTGGGCACAACTGCTTAATTGTAAACTTTGCAGATGTTGCGGATGGATACTTTTTAGGACTTAGTTCAAGTACTATATCGCGTTCTGCATCTGTTATGTTTTCTTCAAGGAAAGCATAGACTGTTACCTCTCCCGTCTCTGTACCTTCGATGGTTTGTGTACCACGGTCTTCCTCCACCCAGTAGCCAAGTGATGTAAGTTCTGTCAGTTCCTTGCAAAGTGTTACCTTTGGTGATGTAGATTTTAATGTCCATCCACCTCCAACTACTTCACCCTTTTTATTCTTATCAACAAGTGTTGGGTCAACCTTTATTTTAATAGGGTAAATTACGTAGTGAGCATCCTGTAATGCTGGCTCAGTAACAAACTTCAGCTCATACTCCGGTGTAATAGACAGGCGGTAGGTTACGGTTTTGCCCATTGGCCATTCTGCTCCGTTGAGAGATGCGCTCAGAATGCGGTCTCTGCCTGAGATGTTGTCGTGGAACTCTACCTTCAGCTCGCTGTCTGCGCCTAAGGTTTGGGGCAGGAGCATGAGAGTTGATGCGCCAGCGTTGAGGTCGGTTCCGTTCGGAGTAGTGCCAGTTGTCGCCTTATTGGGTGTAACGGTGTAGTTGGCTGTGCCGTCGTTGAGAGCCCATGTAGAGCTAACCATGTCGTATGAACCAGAGTTCTTTACGTTGGTGATGCTAACGCTCTTGATGGTACCGGCGGTCATTTGTGCGCCAGTCTTTATCTTTACAGCGGTGCAAAGGTGCTTAAACTGCAGACCTACGGGGATGCAGTTGCCCTCTTTGGCGGGACTGTCTATGAAGTCTGTAGCTGCGGCAACGATGTCGCGCTGATCTTTTGCTTCTGCGGGAGTGGTGTACTGTAGGGTTGTGGCTGTCGGTGAGTTTGGTACAGCCTGGAACGTGGCATCCGTTGGAGCCCATGCCAAGAAGCGGAGCTGGCGGTTGGAGCCGGGCCAATAATAGATGCGTTCTGGAACCCAATTCGTTCCGTTGTTGGTGGCTATCTCGTTCATGAAGAACTGTGAGCCGATATTGCCGTCTTCCTTGTATGCTGCCACGACATTAAACTTGTCGTACATTGTGGTCTGCATGGCAGCGCGCGTCATAGGCTTGTTGTCGTCGTTGCCGATGCCGTCCGTCACAATGGCTCGTACGCAGAGAGTGTCTGCTGAAGCGTCAGAACGCAGGACGTAATGAGCTACGGTCTGTGCGTCGTTAACGTTGGCAGCACGTGTTTCGGCAGCGTCAGTCACTCCGAAGCTGATACCCTCTGACGTGCCCTCCGCCTTTCCGAAGAAGTCGTCGCTGCTGCATGAAAAGAGGGACGCTGACAGGAGCACAGCAGCGATGCTGGCTGTCATTTTGTGTATATTATGTATTCCTTTCATCATTGTTAGTTTTTGTTGGTTTAAAAGATAATTGGTGAGTGTAAGGGGAACATTCAACCCCTTACACCCTGTGGAGCTATGTGTTAGCTATTACTTCAGATTGAAATTGTTTTCACCGAAAGTCTCCCAATCATTAACCGTTGCAGTGAACTTGATCGGGCAAAGCTCGTTGTCCGGGTCGATGTTATTAGATGTGAACTCAGCTACGAACTGGTAGCTCAATCCCTGTGTCATTGTTGTTTCGGGCAGAGTAACCTCGTGGTTGTATGAGTCTATTACGCCGTTGTATTCACGTGTTACTGTGAATGTCACCTTGTAAGCCTTCTTTGCAGGAATCATGTACTTATGACCTGTTGTGCAAGTTGCATCCTTAATAATTTTAGTATCTGTAGCATTGCTAAATGCGAGATCACCAGTAGTAGCATCAGCTACCCAATTAAGCTCTGCAAGGCCCTCTGCAAGAGTAGCAGTACCGTTAGTGTAAGCGTCAGTGATCTTAACGTCAGTTACTGTAAGTTTAGAACCGTCAAGCATACTGTTCTTGAACTGGAAGCGAACGCGTGAAAGCATGTGGTTGAATGTCAAGCTAACAGCGTTAGGACATGTGTTACCTACTACAGTTCCCTGCTTCTGAGTTGCATAGAGGAGGTCAGTCTCACCAGTCTTGTTGTCAAATTTAAGTGAACCCCATTTGTTGATTTCTGTAGGAGCTGTGAATGTGTATGCATCATTCGGAGCAAGTGCTACGAAGCTGTAAGCATAACCCTTCTCCCAGTATACTGGAGTAGTGTACGACCAAGCACCGTTAGCCTTGGTTACCTCTATACCTACGAACGGTGTACCGGTCTGTGTGCCGTTGTTCATCAAACCCCAAACCTTGAATGATGTGAAGTTGTCGTTGTTGGCGTCTGTGGCACGTGTTGAGTTGTTCACGAATGTGTTGAAACCGATAGCATTACCCTTAGCTACCTCTACAGTCTCGTCGTTGTTGCAGGCTGTGAGTGCAAGACCCATAGCAGCCATACCCATAATAAAGAACTTCTTCATAATTGTTAAATTTTTGAGTTGGTTGTTAATAAATTGAATATAAAATTAGAAATGTTTAAGTCGTTGTTTAGTGTGTCAGTCGTTTTTGTGTTATTTCAGCGGAATCACGATATCCTCGTAATCTCCCCAGCCGTCAACCGAAACGTCGAATCCTGATCCGCCTTGCTTTCCGTCCTCGTCAGAGATTTCCAGACCCTTCACCACGATTACGCCGCCCTGAGGCTGAGCTTCAATCTGCTTTGTGACGTCGAAGTCGAAACTCTTTATAAGTCCGTTCTTCAGTCTTACCTCTAAGTTGAGCGCATAGCTGCGCGGTCCTCGTGTGGGCTGATAGAGCGAGTTGGGCCAGTCAGGAACGCCGAACGATGTCACAATGGCTTGCGCTCCCCACGATTCCAGAGTGCAGTCGTAGAGTAGGGTGGCTGCGTCGGTTGTGGTATGACCATTGTTCATATATACTGATGCTGCCATTCCCGAGAGCGCTCCTCTCACAAGGCTGACATACTTCAGACCCTTGCTGAACTCGTATCTTACGAGATACTTGAACACCATCGGGTGCATCGTCACGTTCATCACCGGCATTTCTGTTGTACGCTCTGACGTATACTTGGCGTTATAGTTGCCATAGAGCATGTCAGGCATTGTCACCGTAGGCTCGCCCTTTGCGTCGTTGTTCTTGAAGGGATTGCCCATATAGGTGGATCTGGTTCGTGTACGCGTCGTTGCCTTTGCCGAAGCGAAAGAATACATATCGTCAAAGAGGATATACTCCGTGTCGTTGTTATAGAACAGCAGCTGATGGTCGCCCGGCTGCAGTCCCACTACGCCGCCTTCCGCAGGCATATTGATCATATCGTTGACGCCCGACTCGCTGAATACGTGCATACGCAGTCCGGCAGGGACGGCAGGTCGCAGTCCGTCATAGGTCATGCCATACTTCTCCGGCCATTCAGCCTCCGAGTCCCAAGCCTTTTCGTTCAGATTAAGCTCCCATTCCTGCTGGTATGTAGCCACGACTCGGAAGTCGTACTTAGGTGAGTGGACATCATGGTCGAAGCACAAGTCCTTATGCTCACATGAGGTGAGCGTGGGCATGGCGAGAGCCATAGCGCACAGTGTGCCGATCATCAGTCTGGCTGATTTCTTGCAGTTAATCATTTCTCGCCTCCTTTCTTCGTTTTCGTGTTGTAGTTGCCATGTCCGAGGAGCCATACAAGCGAAACCTCCAGTTTAGTGGGTCCAATCCACTTGCGGTCCTTAGTGGCTTGCCATACGTAGTGTCCGTCGAGCGGAATATACTCATAATAACGTCCGCCCATATATCCAGCAGCGAGGCTGAAGTCAATGTTAAGTCTTTTTGCAATCGGCATTGAGTAGCCGTATTCTGCACCGACGGTGTAGCTCATGCGGTCCCAGAGAGTTCCGCCCGGCACGCCGCCCATATATCCCTTTCCTCCGAACTCGAAGTCGTAGGTGAGCATCTGTGCGTTCAGTCCGATGTGGTGTCCCTGCAGCGGCTTCTCGGCAGCCTTTGCTCCGAAGTACTTTCGTATGCTGAGTCCGCCTCCGTAGATGCGCCAGTAGCGATGGTTCTTGTTATGGTTCCACCATCCGTACATCCAGTCTGCCGCTACAGTCCATCTCTTTCCGAGCGAAACTTCCACTCCGATGTTAGGCACGAGGAGAGCGTCGTAGAGCATATTGGTCTTGATGGCGAAGTATACGGGAGAGGTGGTGTCCACCTCAATGATTGGTTCCGGCTCAACCACAGTCTCTGTCTGCTTGGTGTCCTCCACCGGCTTCTCCACTATCTCCGGTTCCGGTGTCTCATACTTCTTTCGTATGGTGACGAGGATGGCGCTGGCGTTTCTTATGGATGGGAAGAACTTGTCGAGCATATAGTTCCATGTACGTCCGTAGTTCATGTCCATGAGTCGCTTCTTGCGGCTGTCCACGAGCGCTCCTTTTTTATTATATGTATATTCCGGAGTTTCGAGCAGCTGGTGTAGCACTTCCTTCTTGTGAGGCATATCTGATTGCTCCACGTAGTAAGCGAGCTTGTCCCAGGGGTCTGACCATTCCTGACGTACGACGATGCTGTCCTGCAAGCTGATGCGCTGGCGCACATACTGCTCCATGTTGGCGCAGCGACGCTTGGCGAGCTTACGGTTGAACGCATTGCCACCTTCAGGTGATGCCGATCCGCAGAACGTCACCTTAGTAAGTTCGAGTGTGGTGTCGTTAGTGACTTCGTTAAGAAACTCTATAACATTGTTAAGGTTGGCTTCGTTGTCAGCGAATTTGGTGTCGAGAACGCTCGATGCCACCCTAAATCTGATACAGACTTCCTTCTTGTTGTTGTCTTGGGCTGATGCAGTCTGCATGGCGAGCGCCAAGAAGAAGAGTGCTATAAATCTTATCATATAGTAGTCTTGTATTAGTCAAGTTTTTAATTATTGTGTTTAGTTCTTTGTTTTGTGTGCTTCTTCGTCATTAAGCATAGTCGTAGTCTGCGGTGTGATTTATGTCACTCCGCTTAGTTTTCGGATGCAAATATAGTATAATGGATTTAATCGTGCAAGCTTTCTGCAAGAAAAAAAATACTTTTTTTGCTGTGTGGGAGAACAATGCTATCCAATATGGCAAAGTCTGCTGATGTCCTCGTCAAACGTGTCGCGGTTAATGGCACGCGTACGCATTGCCGACTTATAGTTATAGATGGTCTGCGTGGAATAGAAGAGCAGCGTGGCTATCTCCTGACTGTCCGTCACGCCCAGTCGCATAAGGGCATAAATGCGTGCTTCCGTGGTGAGCGAGTTAGGGGAGGGCAGCTCTATTTGGGCTTCAGGCATGAGCAAGGCGTTCAGCTCGTCCACGAAGCCAGGATATAGTTCGATGAATGCTCGGTCGAAACGTGTATAGAAGGTAGTGGCTTCCTCCTCGGCAAGTTTGTAGCTGTTGATGGTCTTCAACAAATCTGCTGCCTGATTTGCCTTTATCTTACGGCTGACGAGCTTGCGATATTCTATGAGTTTGCGTATATAGACGGCGCTGATGTCCATGAACAGTCGCATATAAGTTTCGCGTCGGTGGTTGGTGGCAATGAGTTTTTCGTTCAGTTCGGTGAGCTGTCTGTTCTGGCTTCTTATCTCACGTCGGCTTCTTGCCAGCCACTTGTTCTGCTTATATCCGAATATAGCCATTGCGAACAGTACGAGCGACATAAAGCTGACCACAGCCAGCACGCCCCTCACGATGCGCTCCTTATGCGCCAATGCCTCTTGGTTGGCAGTGGCGATGATGGGGAGGATGTTCGAAATCTCGAGCATTCGCAGGCGGTTGTTATAGAACTTTGCGTCCTCCATGGAGCAATAAATGTATCGTGCTGCATGGTCAGCGTATTTTGCATCCTTCTTATACAAATATGTGGAAAACTCCTGCAGCGCCAGATTTTCCTTCAACGGACACACCATATCAGATATGGCTGCTTCTATGATGTATTTCTCGTAGAGCGGCGTCTTGCCAATCTCGCGATAATAGCGTGCCGTGCAGTATGCCGCCGAAGCGTGCACACGGCTGTTGACCGGGCTATGCATAAGGGCTTTGGTATACAGGTTCAGCACGTTCTTGCCCAAAGGATTCTGCATGAAGGCGAGTTCGCCGCTGAGATAAGCATGCAGGGCAGTATTGTCATTGCTGGTGGCGCTGACCGTCAGCTTCAGATAGTGATGCTTCTTCTTTTGCAGATCGTCCTTGAATTCCGACTTGTCGCAGAACGACTCCCAGTAACTATATAGCCACGTGAAGGTGTAATAATAGTATTGTCTGAGACGTGGCGGAACGCCCTCCTTGCCTATTTCGTTCAGAAGAGCTTCCGACTGGCTGTAGAGTCCACCCGTTGACAGCACGGCTGCACGGTTGATGCGGTTGAGCATGGTGAAGTAAGCGTCGTTGTCGCTCTGCGAGAGAGCCAGTCCGCGGTCTGCGTAAACCAGCGCCGAGTCGTAACGATAGGTATAGTATTCGCGATAAATCTTGTCGAGAATGGCGAGTCGTGCCGCATTGTTGTCGGCAGTTCTAAGGCGCAGCTTCAGCTGTTTCAGCTTTTCTTCCTTCTGTTTTGCGTAAACGTCACGCTTCTCAATATAGCTGTCGAGAAGCTCCAGAAGGTGTCGTTCGTCCGTGATGTCCGTAGTAGCCAAAGTCTGTTTTGCCATAGCAGACACGGGCATAAGGATAAGAAGAATGTAAAGAAACAGTCGCATAACTATGGTTTATTGGGTTTAATGCTGCAAATTTAGCATTTATATCCGAAATAATACCATCTACTTTGATAAAAATTTCTAAACATACGAACATTTTGATTATTAGCAAGTTATGCTTTTGCGCTTTCTTATTATTATCTACTTTGCGTTTACGTAGACATACATTCTGCCGATATAGCAAGTAATTTTGCAATCGAAAACAAAAACGCATCACACATGAACCTTAAACTCAAAACATTCTCTTTTGCCCTTATGGCTTCAGCCTCAACGGGCGTGTATGCACAAACGCATACAGAAAACAATTCTGCCAACGATTCGGAGCAGCCTAAGAAGGAAGAACGCAACGTCATGCTCAACGCAGCCGACGCCAACAAGCCTCGCGAAATCCAGATAGGACTGCCGAGTGAGGACGTCACCGTGTATGAGAACGGCTTGCCAGCCGTCTATTCTTCGTCCGTGCACAAGTTGTCCGCCCACTGGCGCAGCGACGCTTCGCTGAAAGGCACCGACCTTATGACGCCCTCAGAGAGCGCCATCAAGACAGGTAACATCGCTTATGCCGTATCGGCTTTCAGCGAGTTGGGCGAAAAGAAGTTCAGCGGAAAGCTCAACTATAAGGCCAATCACTTCGGCATGCAGAACTTCGACCTCAACCTTTCCGGCGGCATCGGCGACCGCTGGCTCTACACAGCCGGCATGTATCAGAACTTCGATCCGGGCAGCTTCAAGCTCCGCTTCACCGATTACGCCGACCGCACGCAGATTTATCACTTTGGTCTGACCCGCATCCTCGGCGACGGCAAGGGAAGAATCTCCTTATTATATAAGTATTCTAACAGTAAGAACCCAGGCAGCTTCGCCAATGCCGCTCCCTTCATCTATGCCGGTGACGGCAGCATCAAGAAGCTTGCCGGCTTCGATCCGGGCCTTGATTCGTACGTTCAGCGCCAGGGGTCGTTCAGATATCTCAACACCAAGACGGGCAAGATGGAGACATGGAACATGACCGACGTCAATGACAACCATGCCAACGAGGTGGCATTGATAAGCCAGTATCAGTTTGACAATGGCTGGCTGTGGAAGTTCAACGCCAAATACATGGATGCTCCACGCGCCAATTGTGTGGACTACGGTGGCAGTACCATCTCCGAGGTGAGCGAGGCGGACGGTTATCAGCTCTCCGACGGTTCGGCATACAGCGGCCTCATAGAAGGACGCCGCACGTGGCTCCACTTCGGTAAGGTGAGCAACGCCCTTCTGACCACAGAGATGAGCAAGCAGGTAGGCAGTCATAAGCTGATGATAGGCTTAAACGAATGGTATTACCATCTCAACTATTATTCGTCATCATTCCAGTGGGCTGGCACCGTGGAGGCTTATCCTCGAACCCTCAGCCAGATGTACGTCAATCCGCTCGACCCCACGCAGACAGCCCGTCGCTCAGAGACGTTCGGCTATAACGAGCTTAGCCCTGAATACACCAAGGGTTCGGAGAACAAGTTGGCGCTCTACTTCACCGACGAATGGAGAGTCTCGCCGAAGTTCAAGGTGTTCTATGGCGGACGTCTGGAGTATTACCGCATGGCTGCCGACCAGATAGCCGCATCACGCTTCAGCGGCTTCCATCTCGGCAACTACAACACTTACTCCACCGCTGCCGACGGTTCTATAGTAGCTACCGAGCATAACATTGCTCCTGCAAATGTCACCAAGAATAAGCTCAACTATGCTGCCACATTGCAGATGACATATAATGTCACCAACCAGTTTGGTCTTACAGCCGACGCCACCGTTGCCACCCGTTTCCCACGTATCAGCGAGTATGCCGGAACAGGTCCTACCGAGGAGCAGTATAAGCGTGTGACCATCCCGTTGGTTCGTGGCGGAATATTCTACAGAAACAACTGGATTGACCTCTCATCGATGGTGACATACATATCGAAGAGCAACAACATCGACCAGCAGAATCTCACGAAACCCGGCACATCAGAGGGCAAGACCGTGCTGCTCATCTACAACATCCAGACCTTGGGATGGACAATCTCAGCCGAGATTTCTCCGTTCAAGAACTTCCACATGCACGCCCTCTTCACTTATCAGAAGCCGGTGTATAAGAACTATAACGCCAGCGTGACGTTCAGCGACGGTCAGACCATGAGCGTCAATGCCAACAACAAGATAGTGAAGGAGATACCGCAGGTGCTCATCGAGCTGGATCCCAAGTATGACATCACCAAGAACCTCAACGCATGGCTCAGCTTCCGCTACTTCGGCAAGACCTACGCCAACCTTCAGGAGGCACTCTACTTCAACGGTCATTGGGAAACCTTCGGTGGCATCAACTGGAATGTCAACAAGAAACTCAGCCTCGGCGTGAGCGTCGTCAACTTCTTGAATGAGAAGGGAGCAAAGGGAACCATCAGCGGCTCAGAGCTTATCACGAAGGAAGAGGCTGGCAAGTATGCCGGCAAGTATATGAGCGGCAACTACCTGCGCCCGTTCACAGTGGAGTTCAGCGCAGGCATCAAGTTCTGATGATGTGAGAAAGAGCAAGAACAAGAATTATCTACCTATAATAAAAACCATACAACAATGAGAAAATCAATAATGCTGATTGCGGCAATGTGTATGACCTCGGTCATGACATTCGCCCAAAAGACCATCCGTGTGTCAACGGACAAGACTGACCTTGTGATGAAAGTTTCGCCGAAGGGCCGCCTCTATCAGGTTTATCTCGGCGACAAGATGCTTAATCCGTCTGACTATGACAACCTCAAGTGGGACGTGTATGCGGCTTCGGACGGATCCGTCAGCCAGCGCGGACATGAGGTGTATGCCACATCAGGCGCTGAGGAATACTTCGAGCCAGCCGTAGCAGTAACCCACGCCGACGGCAATATGACCACCTATCTGTATTATCAGTCGTCTGAGCAGAAGGCAGTGAAGGGTGGCACGGAGACCATAATCACCCTTCAGGACAAGGTCTATCCTCTGACCGTGAAGCTCCATTACGTGGCATACGCCAAGGAGAACGTCATAAAGGCTTGGAGCGAGATATCACATAAGGAGAAGTCGCCCATCACATTGTGGCGCTACAGCTCGACGATGCTCTACTTTAAAGCCAACAAGTATTTCCTCACCAACTATCATAGCGACTGGGCAAAGGAAGGACAGCCCGAGACCACGCAGCTGAGCAGCGGCAAGAAGATAATCGACACCAAGCTCGGCACACGCGCTGCAATGCACGCTGAACCCTTCTTCGAGCTTGGCTTCGACGAGCCTGCAAAGGAGAACGAGGGCAAGGTGATGCTCGGCACGATAGGATGGCCCGGCAACTTCCGCTTCACCTTCGAGGTGGACAACGTGGGTGCTCTGCGTGTTATTCCTGCCATCAATCCTTATGCTTCCGACTATAAGCTGAAGGCTGGCGAGGTGTTTACGACACCTGAATTTATCTTCGCCATGAGCGACAACGGTATGGGCGAGGCTTCGCGCAACCTGCATAACTGGGCACGCCAGTATCAGGTGAACATGGGTATGGACGATCGCCTCACTCTTCTTAACAACTGGGAGAACACGGGTTTCGACTTTAACCAGCAGAGCCTTGCCGAGCTGATGAAGGACGCCAAGGATCTGGGCGTGGATATGTTCCTGCTCGACGACGGATGGTTTGCCAACAAGTATCCTCGCAAGGACGACCATGCCGGACTGGGCGACTGGGAAGCTACTAAGAGCAAGCTGCCAGAGGGAATACCAGGATTGGTGAGAGACGCTAAGAAGGCAGGAGTGAAGTTCGGAATATGGATTGAGCCGGAGATGGTCAATCCCAAGAGCGAACTCTTCGAGAAGCATCCTGATTGGGTGATTATGCAGCCACAGCGCGACACGTATTACTATCGCAACCAGCTGGTGCTCGACATCTCTAATCCAAAGGTTCAGGACTATGTGTTCGGCATCGTGGACCGCATCATGACCGAGAATCCCGACGTGGCTTACTTTAAGTGGGACTGCAACAGCGTCATAACGAACATCTACTCGCCCTACCACAAGCAGAACCAGGGCAACTTCTACATCGACCACGTGCGTGGCATCTACAATGTGCTTACACGCATTCACAAGAAGTATCCGAAGCTGCCGATGATGCTCTGCTCAGGTGGTGGCGGCAGAATGGACTACGAGATGCTGAAGTACTTCACCGAGTTCTGGTGCTCGGACGATACCGACCCGTACGAGCGTCTCTACATCCAGTGGAGCCTGTCGAAGTTCTTCCCCGCCAAGACAATGGGTTCGCATGTGACAAACTGGAACAAGAACACGTCCGTGAAGTTCCGCACTGACGTCTGCAGCTCATGCAAGCTTGGCTTCGACATCGACCTCAAGTCGCTCTCTGCTGACGACTATAAGTTTGTGCAGCAGGCAGTGAAGAACTACAACAGCATGAAGCCGATGATTCTGGAGGGCGACCAGTATCGCCTTGTGTCGCCCTACGAGGGCAGCCATTGCGCCATCAATTATGTCAGCAAGGACAAGCAGCGTGCAGTGCTCTTCGCCTACGACCTGCATCCTCGCTATAAGGAGCCGCTGCAGAACGTGAAGCTGCAGGGTCTGGACGCCGGCAAGACATACACCGTAAAGGAGACCAATCTGATGCCGGGCAAGCAGTCGGAGCTGGAGTGCGACGGCAAGCAGTATAGCGGCGACTATCTGATGAAGGTGGGCCTTAACGTATTCACAGCGCAGGACGGCACCAGCCATGTGCTGACGCTGGAGTAAGGCGCTGGCAATACGCAGATATTGTTTTCTGATACATCAACTTTGCATCGCATGCACCAAACGAGACGAGCCTTCGTGCCAACTGGTACGAAGGCTCGTTTCGTTTGGGGTAAAGCCACGCACCAACTGGTAAGATCTGGCGAAAGCTGACGGTTTGATATGCATCTCAGCCGCCCAATTGGTAATAAATTCTGAATTTGAGGTATGGCTGTTATTTGGTAAAATGCTTAACTTTGCAGCGTGAAAGTTTTTTTTTGATAACCAAATAACAGCTATAAGATATGTATATAGAGAAGATAAAGACACCTGCCGACCTTAAGGGCATGGACATCGAGACACTTAACATTGTGGCTGACGAGACACGTCAGGCTGTTCTCAATCGTGTCAGCAAGCATGGCGGACACGTCGGACCCAACCTTGGTTTCGTGGAGGCTACGGTGGCATTGCATTACGTCTTTGATGCGCCGAAGGACAAGCTGGTGTTTGACGTCAGCCACCAGTGTTATCCGCATAAGGTGCTGACAGGACGTGCTGCCGGATTCCTCGGCAATGTGGACGACATGAACGCCATATCGGGATATTCGTCTCCGGCGGAGTGTCCTGAGTACGACAACTTTGAGGTGGGACATACCTCCACATCCATCAGCCTTGCCACGGGACTGCAGAAGGCACGCGACGTGAAGGGCACGAAGGAGAACATCATTGCCGTTATCGGCGACGGATCGTTGTCGGGCGGCGAGGCTTTCGAAGGACTTGACGAGGCGTCGGAGCTTGGCACGGGCATCATCATCGTGGTGAACGACAACGAGATGTCCATAGCCGAGAACCACGGAGGAATATACAAGAACCTTCGTGCACTGCGCGAGAGCAACGGCATGTGCGAGCACAACTGGTTTAAGGCGTGGGGCTTCGACTATAAATACCTGGAGCAGGGCAACGACATCGCTAAGCTCATTGAGGTGTTCAGTAGCGTTAAGGACACCGACCGTCCCACCGTAGTGCATATCCATACGGAGAAGGGTCACGGTTATGTTCCCGCTGTGAAGAACAAGGAGGCATGGCATTGGGGACTGCCGTTCAATCTGGATGACGGTAGCCGTCCGGTTCGCAATGCAGACGGAACCATGCCGGAGGTGAAGCCGTGCGAGACATATCAGGACCTCTTCAGCGACTGGATGCTCCGCGAGATGAAGCAGGACAAGACGCTCATAGCCGTGACAGCAGGAACGCCGACAGCAGCCGGCTTCACAGCCGACAAGCGCAAGGAGGCTGGCTCACAGCACATTGACATGGGCATAGCCGAGGAACAGGCTGTGGCTATGATTTCGGGAATGGCAAAGGGCGGACTTCACCCCGTCTGGTCTGTATACAGCACCTTCTTGCAGCGCACTTACGACCAGATAGCGCAGGACCTATGCATCAACAGCAATCCGGCTGTCATCAACGTAGTGGGTGGCGGTGTCTACTCGATGAACGACATCACGCACATCTGCCTCTTAGACATTCCGATGCTCTGCAGCATCCCAGGACTCGTGTATCTGGCTCCGACCACCTGCGAGGAATACTTCGCCATGATGCGTTGGGCTATACTTCAGAACAAGAAGCCGATAGCCATCCGCATGCCGAGCAACGGCGTGGTGCACACGACGGAGAAGGTGGACGAGGAATATGGCTATGAAGCCAAGTATAAGGTTATGCACAAGGGTTCTGAGGTGGCGATTATCGCAGCCGGATCGTTCTATCAGAAGGGTGAGAGCGTTATGCGACTGCTTGCCGACAAGGGCATAGACGCCACGCTCATCAATCCTCGCTACCTGAACGAGGTGGACGCTGAGAGGCTGGAAGCGCTGAAGGCAGACCATCAGCTGGTGGTGACGCTGGAGGACGGCAGCAAGGACGGCGGCTTTGGAGAGCGCATCGCTTCATATTACGGCACGTCGGACATGAAGGTGCTCGTGGGTGGAGTGAAGAAGGGACTGTATGACCGATACGACGTGAAGCAGCTGCTTCCGGACAACCGTCTGCTTGACGAGCAGATTGTAGAGGACGTAGCTCGAATTTTGAATTAGGAATTTTGAGTTAGGAGTTGAGAGAAGAAAAAGTTGGGAGTTGAGGGTTGAAAGTTGAAAGTTATGATTACCTTTGTCTGGCAATATCGTTGATAGAAGAAGCAGCATATCATAACTCTCAACTTTCAACCATCAACTCTCAATTCATATATATGGCATTATCCAACATAGAGAAACATTATAACAAGCATCCTGAAGACCTTCGTTTGCAGCGCAGACACGGCATTGTGGAGTTTGAAACCACGATGCATCACTTGCGCCGCTTCATCCATCCCGACTCGTTCCTGCTCGACATCGGAGCAGGAACCGGTCGCTATACCTCTGCGCTCATGGCTGAAGGCTATAGGGTGAAGGCAGTGGAACTGGTGCGCCGCAACATCGAGGTGTTCCTCAAGCGCGAACCGGGAGCCGACGTGGTGCAGGGCGACGCACGCGACATGCCGTTCCTGCCCACGGCAATGGCAGACGTGACGCTGCTGCTCGGTCCGCTCTATCATCTCATCGGCGACGAGGAGAAGCTCAAGGCGCTTAACGAGGCAAAGCGTGTGACCAAACCCGGCGGACTGATTTTCGTGGCTTATCTTATGAACGAATACAGCATCCTCTCGTATTGCTTCGACGAAGACCGCATAGGCGGACTGCTGGAGCGTGGAGCCGTGGACAAGAACTTCCACATACAGGCATCGGCAGACGAGCTGTACGACTATGTGCGCCTGGACGACATAAACCGTCTGGACGAAAGTGCAGGGCTGGAGCGCGTCACCATCTTCTCGCCCGACGGAGCATCCGACTATATGCGCACCCGACTCAACCGTATGAGTGACGAGACGTTCGCACACTTCATAGAGTACCAGAAGATCATCTCGGAGCGTGCAGACCTGATAGGAGCCGGCAGTCATGTGGTGGACGTGGTCAGGGTTCCCTTATAATTAATGTAGGCAGACAAGGCAATGAAGAAAGCAATAGTAATGGGAGCCACGTCCGGCATCGGTCTGGAGGTGGCGCGTCTCCTTGCGGAACGAGGATATAAGGTGGGCGTGGCAGGACGACGTGTGGAGCGCCTTGCAGAGGCTGTGCATAAGACGGACGGCATCGTGGCGTACCGTCAGATTGACGTTAACGACGAGGCGGCGCCGGAGAAGCTGAACGAACTGATAGCAGAGCTTGGCGGCATCGACCTCTATTTTCATAGTTCGGGAATAGGGTGGGAGAACGTCGGGCTTGACGTAGAGCGCGAGATGAAGACCGTCGAAACAAATGGCGTCGGCTTCACCCGTATGGTTACGGCAGCGTACAGATGGTTTGCGGACAACAACGTGAGAGCCATATAGCCTGCATCACCTCCATTGCCCGCACGCGCGGACTGGGAGCAGCACCGGCTTATTCAGCCACGAAGCGCTTCCAGTCGCATTATCTGGAGTGTCTTGCGCAGCAGTCGCGCATGCGCCGCCTCGGCATCCGCATCACCGACATCCGCCCTGGCTTCGTTGCCACCGACCTGATAGCCGGCAGCAACTTCCCCTTGCAGCTGTCAGCAGAACGCGTGGCAGGCACCATCGTCAAGGCAGTGTTGCGAGGCAAGGAGACAGTAACAATAGACTGGCGCTACCGTCTGCTTGTTGCTGCATGGGCAATGATACCACGCTGGATGTGGACAAGATTGCGGTTTGTGAAGTGAAAAATTCTTAAATCTAAATAATATGAAAAGAGTTTTATCAGATTTCTTATTGTTAACAGCGTTCCTTACGCTATGCTTGACGGCTTCGGCAAAGCCGCGTTCTTTCAAGCAGGCGCAATCAATAGCAGAACGTCAAGCCCAAAAGCTTGGCATCGTAATTGACCAGTCGTCCTTAGCCAAAGCCCCAAGGCTGAACGGTGTAACCGACGACAACACCAGTAAACCTTACTTTGTCTTCCCCAACGGTGAGGAGAAAGGCTTTACTGTGGTTTCTGGTGACGACCGCTTCCCAGAAATCGTAGGCTACTCAGACCGAGGCACATATTCCGAAGACAAGTTGCCGGAAGGATATGTGGATTTCCTTCAGCAGTACAAGGAGATGGTGGAGGCAGTGGAGAAAGGCGACAACGTTGCCCTCAAGACCATAGCAGAAGCCAGACAGTTGAGCACGGAAGACACCAAGAGCGCAGCGGTGGCACCCTTGCTTGGCGACATACAATGGGGGCAGGACGAACCTTTTAACAGAATGTGTCCTCTGTATAACGAAAAATATCGTTCTGTGACTGGCTGTACAGCCACAGCCATGGCTCAGATTTTGGCATACTGGAAATATCCCGAGGTGCTAAAATCGGACATTGATTCGTATGAAACAGAAACATATAATCTGTGGATTCCAACCATATATGCGGATGAACAAACGAATTATGATTGGGACAATATGCTCGACTCTTACCCTGACGGTAAATATACTGACGAGCAGGCTGACGCTGTGGCAAAGCTTATGTATCATTGCGGTGCGGCGTTGCAGATGGATTATGGTCCGGTTTCGGGCTGCTACTCTAACATTTCCGTTTGGACTAATTATTTCGGATATGATGCCGACCTTATAAATTACCTTTATCGTTTCTCTTTTACCGTAAAGGAATGGAAAGCAATAATAGACAATGAGCTTCTGAATAAGCGTCCTATAATGTATTCAGGAACTTCGTCTACTGGTGGTCATGCGTTTGTTTGTGACGGTGCGGACGGAAACGGACTTTATCATATTAATTGGGGATGGAACGGCTATCAAGACGGATACTTTGATATAACCATACTCAACCCGGAAAAGGGTGGCACCGGTTCTGGTACGGCAGCTGATGGCTATAACCGTTACGGTCGTATGATTATCGGCATTCAGCCTGATAATGGCGTATATGACGAGCCGATCGTTAGTGTTCCAAGTGTTTATTCCTTTGTCACGAAGGATTCTCGTAGCACTGAAATTCTTAAGGGTACACGTGATGACGTTAATGGCAAGTTTAGCATTGCTCTTAGCGATATTTTCTTTAATAACTCTGATAAGGATATCAATGGATATGTTTCTTATGGAATAATGAATGAAGACGGTTCGTATACGCCGATAGCTGATGGTTATGAAGTGAACTTGCTGGCTTATGACGAAGATGCGGAAATTTATGATAATCATAAATGTTCATTTGACAGTATTGATTATGCTTTTCCCGTAGGAACTTACAACATTTTCCCCTTGTTTAGTGAGGACAGCGTGACATGGCGTAGATGTCCGGATGACCCTAATAGTGTTTATAAACAGCGAGTTGTTGAGGTAACTGATACAACATTGCAAGTGACAGAGACTCCGCTTACCGCTGAGATTGAAAACACAGAAGAAGTGATTTACTCTTATCCCACAGATTTCGCTATAACATTGACAAACAGAAGTCAGGAAGACTTTAATGGTTTTGTTAGTGTGTATGCGTCGGATAAGGAGGATGAAAAAGGCGAAATGATTGCGGCTCAGTATGTCTCGGTTCCTACCTATTCTTCAAGAGTCATACCGTTAATGATGACAGTTCCTCTGAACTTCCCGTATTTAAGGGTTGTTGAGTATAGTAGTGGCAATACGATAAGCAGCATTCGGCACTTTGACATCGATATGCCTATTGAGCCTTCTATATCTCTTGTAAGTGTGGAGTCAAATGCAGAGCCTGGTCTTTATGAGACAGAAAAGGCTTATCATGCTGGCAGACTTGTGAAGATGCCAAAGACAAGAGAAGGTATAGCCAAGTTCAGATTCGGTCTGAAGAATGACGGCGGAAGAACCACGGCTAACTATTTGGTGATTTTTGAGAACACCGAAACTGGTGATATATATCATAGAATACATTATTATGTGAAGACTCTTGGCGATGGTCAGATCACTTACATAAACGATTCTATTTCAGCAAGACAATTAGGAGGAAGATGTGCTGTTTGTTCTGTCTACCATTTAGACGAAGCCAGTTCGTCATATTGGTATGTCCCGACATCGCTTCCTGATTGGACGCTTCCGTATGTTGACGACCCTGAAAGCGGTGTCAGCTATAAGGGATGTTTCACAGCCGTCTATATCGGTGACAACGAAACTGGTGTCGGCGGTGTGGACGTAGAGAGCGGCATACATGTGATTGGCGGAAAGGGAGAGATTGTCCTGATGTCAGACAAGACATGCGTCATCCCCGTCTACTCAGCAGGAGGCATGAAGGTCTGCGAAGTGAATGTTACGGAGAATGCTGCGCAGCGTGTGGCTGTCAAGCCGGGATTATACATCGTGAAGAATCAGAAAGTGATTGTTCAGTAACGGAATGTAAGCATAAACAATAAGGTGCCACTTCGGGTAAGAAGACCCGGAGTGGCACCTTTGTCTTTATAAACAAACATGTTGTTTTGATGATTAGATGTTCAGGCTGACGTAAGCACGGTCGTCAAAGCTGGCGTTACCCTCCACTAATCCCTTGGTGGCAACGAAGTCAGTGATGTTCTGCGGGTCTGTGGCGAGATGCTTGGCAAGAGCCTCCTCGCTCTCACGCAGTGAAGGGAGCAGGGTGGGGTAGCCGTCGGAGGCAAGCACCACGGAATGAGCAGCCGTGATGATGCGGGTGCCAGGCATATAGATGGGCGTTCCGTCAATGACCGCATACTGACGGTTCTGACCTTCGAGCATAGCCTTAATCAGTTGAGGTTCAATGGTGCGTCGTGCCTCTTTAGGTGCCATGCCGTTCTTTATGAGCGTGGCACGCTGCATGGCAATCTCATGTTCGTAAGGCTTCGAGTTGTCATAGTATTTGCCGTCAATGATAGCTTGGCAGTCGCCCACCATCCACACTTCCTTCCTCCTCTCGCTATAGACAATGGCAGAAGCCGTGAGGCGTTCTTCAGGATGCTCCGCCATTCGCTCAGCGATGCCACGCCATGCATATTCCTCCGCAATGCGATGCGTTATGCCTTGGCAGAAATGGTCCATCGTAGAGTCAGCCGCCATCTGCCTGATATAGTCGCAGATAAGCAGCATAGCAAAGCGTCCGTTCTTCATGGAAGCGTCCAGTCGCAATGGCGTCTTGCTCGTGCTGCCGTCAATGACAGCAGCAAAGTGAGGCGTAATGACAATGCCGTCCTCACAGTCAGCAGCAGTATGCTTGCCGCAAATGAATTGTTCAGTTATGGTCATAGAGTCGTATTTTTCTATCGCGAAATTACTGTTATTTTCCTAAAACATAGGCAAAATCAAAGCGAAACTTTCCTAAAACATAGGCAAAACTGAGATTAAATCTTCCTAAAGCATAGGCAAGAGCTAAACCGCATCTTTTCCGTAAAGATGCAGTCCGTACACTGCATAATTCCGTTAAAAGATGCAGTGTATAGACTGCATCCCTTCGTTGTCCAGGCAAATTGTTCTATCAATTCAAAACTCCTAATTCCTAATTCGGACGGCATCTGCAGTCCATGCAAATATTGTACAAAGAGTAAAAACCTGTTACAAAATAAAAAATGATTATAGAGTTTTTGAGAGCCGTTTTTTATGGTTTATGTTGCACTTCTGACACCTTGATTTATCAATACAGCCTCTTTTGCACTCCAATAGTAACGCTATAAGAGTGCAAAAGAGGCTGTATTGCATGATAATAGAGGCTGTATTGGAGTGTAAAAGAGGCTCTATAGCAACCCAAAGATGCTTGTTTTGCTTTGTCATCCATTGCACACTTCTCTTCTTTGTAGCATAATCGTCTGTGCGTCAACATGCTATCGCTGCACGCTCAAAACTCAAGAATTTCGCACCAAAGATTTCTTAGTGCGCTGAACGAGGAGTATTGAGCGTTAGAAATGCAAATATTGTATCGAACGGTGTGCCGTCCGAATTAGGAGTTTTGAGTTCTTGCTTAGGCAAGCGGCAGAGCCGAGTGGTGGATTAGGAATTATTCTCGGCTTCGCCTGCGATTTTGAATTATTCAATTTCAAGGATAGTATAAATAAACGGCATAATCCGCATCTTTTCCGTAAAGATGCAGTCCATACACTGCATGAATTGGCGAAAAGATGCAGTCTATACACTGCACCCCCTATTGTTTCTCCGATAAAAGTTCGTTTCCTATCCCAACACCAAAGAAAAGCGCAGACCAAGAGCATCGGCAATGCGCAAGAAAGTGGAAAGCTGCATATCCGTCTGTCCCTTCTCGAGTGAAGATATATACTCGCGTTTCTTTCCTATCTTTTCAGCCAATGCTTTCTGTGTTACATTCTGGCGTTTGCGTTCGTCTTTAAGAAGCTCGGCATAATACCAAGCTTTGGCTTTTGCCTCAAACTCCTTACGCTCTGCGCTGTTTTCGTCACCGTATCTTTCTTGTAGATGGTCGTCAAAAGTTTTGAGACCAGCAAGTTTGTTTTTGTCAAGTTTCAACATATTTATTAAGTTATCTTCTATGTCGTAAAGTTAATTAATTTGTTACATACAACCAAATAAAAGTAATGTATTTATTACATGTTTTGGGTTGTTTAATGCGTTGGCATCAATTGGTACGAACTCTCATCTCAATAGGTGCGCAGTCTCGTTTAATCTGTCACGCAAGCTAATTTCAATTGTGGAGCGTCGGCGAAAGTGACGGTTTTAAGTTTAACAACAAGCTGTTTGGGGCTGCTTTTTTTAGCCAGTTTGTGCATTTTCTTTTGTTTCCTTTCTTTTGTTCGCAAAAAATATAGTAATTTTGGACTGGACAAATTGGCTTTGTGTATTCGTACATTTAGCTTTAATGCGTCCATGCCTCGTTCCACGCCGAGCCTTTTTGCGGGTTATCCCATCTGCATGACAAAGGAGAAAGGGTGGGTAAAGAGGCACGACATAATAAAGGCGTTTACTTGACGCTCTGTTTGAGACGTAACGAATCTAGCAAATTCACAATAATCAAAGTCTTGAACTTAGCAACGGTAGATGCCCCGGGTGTGATTTTTTCATTCCTGTGTGGTTATATGTTAGCCATCATTGTATCCTTACGGATACAGTGTGTTTCTGCATACACATACCTCACGGGTAGGATTATCATATCGGCGTGGGCTCTGACGTTGTCTGTTCAACTTTGATAGGCAATTGCTAGAGCCTCGTTACGTGGAATGGACAACAGGTAGGTTCTCCACGCTTGAACCAGTATGTATTTTGTAAGTGTCTGTAAATCAAAAGAAACTTTACGGCATAAAGCGTAAATGATACCATAAAGTTCCCATTGTCTGCGAGAAATCAATCTTGCGTAGTTTTTGGTAAAACACGAATAGTTTAATACAAATCAGTGGTTATGATTCGTTAACTATTGTTTGCTGCTTTAACTGGTATCTATAAGATATTCTATGCCTATCACAGTTTAGAAATTCACACCAATGATAAAATGAATTTTGTGGTTTGCAGAATAAGATGTTAATGAGACTTATACAAATTGTACTTAGTTTACTAGTTTATGTTCACATATTGGAGATGATAATTGCAACAAAGCAAAAGACGCAAGTAACCAAGCAGGTCGGTAAGTCAATAGAAAAGGTTATTTTATTTTCCAAATATTGACTTTAGTATCATTTTTCCTATTTTCCTTTCTATTCCAGATTTAGTAGTAGGAATGCCTGTTTGGCGAGCTATTTTTTGTTTTGCCTGAGTTATACCTAAAGCCCTTTTCCAAGAGAACGAAAGTCCTGGAATTCCAGTGTTTGATTTTCTTTTTCCCATTTTCTTATCCTATTTTATGGTATATTCCTTTTAATATAAGCCATCCTCCCCACAAGACGGCTCCGTAGAAGATAAAGGCTCCATCAGTGATTGCAGTTAGTGCTATACCTCCTAAAGCCCATAAGGCACCATACCCAAGTTCTTTATTTGAAGCATCTATTTTAGCCTCATGTTCTTGTTGTTTCAAGTTCGAAACGACTGTTGTTGCATCTTCGACATTAAGTCCTTGATTAATCAATTCCTGCCTAACATCTCCCCAACTCATATTATGATTCGTGTATAAATCAACAGCATATTCATAGACTTCATTAACCCATTCTTGTATTTCTTCCTCACTGGGTTCTTTTTGTTTTTCTAAATCAATCATCGTTTTTCAAATTAAAGATGGAACCACACAATAATATTTATGCAGTTCCATCGGAAATGTTATTTCTTTGTCAACAAATGCCAGATCTCACGTACCCAAAGTACAAATGAAGAACCAATGATGATTATAACCCAGTCTATCAGTTTCAGTCCCTCTACATTGAAGAACTGCTGCAAACCTGGTAATTCAACCATTGCAATCTGACCTACGAGGATAATTGCCACAATCGTAAGCAAGCCGTTGCATCCCTTGAAATGCAAAGCGCTGCGACCTGTCTCAAATGCTCTGGCATTGAAAAGATAGAAGAAGTGTGTCATTACGAAGGTCGTGAAGAGCAGTGTCAACTCGTATGTAGATACATGTCCCTTAGCTCCCAACTGCAGGTGAAGTAGATCGGTAAGCTGTTTCACCTCTGCATGCTGGAAGATATAAAGCATTCCGAGCAGCATCAGGAAGAAGAAACCACCTACACCTATAATCTCTCGAAGCATCGGTTTGTTGAGAATAAACGCATTACGGTCACGAGGCTTGTCTTTCATAACGCTTTCAGATGGCGGCAAAGAGGCGAGAGCCATAGCTGCGAATGTATCCATGATGAGGTTTATCCACAACATCTGCGTGACAGTCAAAGGTGAATCTGTACCCATAAAAGCACCGCAGAGAACGAGGAAACATGCAGTCACGTTCACAGTCAATTGGAAAAGGAGGAAACGTTGGATATTCTGATACAACGAACGTCCCCACATAACAGCCTTTCCGATACTGCTGAACGAGTTGTCGATGATTGTAATATCGGATGCTTCCTTTGCCACGCTCGTGCCGTCGCCCATTGACAGACCGACATGGGCTGCACGGAGAGCTGGAGCATCGTTTGTACCATCACCCGTTACTGCAACGACCTGATTCTTCTTCTGCAAGGTCTCCACCAAACGTTTCTTGTCCATAGGACGGGCACGAGAGATAATCTTCAAGTCAAGAATGCGATCCTGCAGTTCCGCATCCGACAATGCCGCAAACTCCGGACCAGTGATGATGTTATGCTCTGTGTCCTTCGCATCATTCCAAAGGCCAATCTGACGTGCAATTTCCTTGGCTGTTCCTGGAGTATCACCAGTTACAATCTTAACGCTGATACCTGCATCAACACATTCCTTAACAGCAGAAGGCACATCCAGTCTTACTGGGTCAGCAATAGCCGCAACTCCGATGAAGCAGAGTTTGTCTGCAACTATCTTGTTATCCACAATAGCTTTATCGCCATCGTTCAATACCTGGTAGGCGAAGCCAAGTGTACGCATGGCACGATTCTGATATTCTGTCAGTTGCTTTTCAACATCATCTTTGCTTACAGATGTTTCTTTGCAAAGGCCGAACACAATCTCTGGAGCACCTTTCACATAAAGCACCTTTTTGCCCTCCAACGATACAGACTCAACTATGGTTGCCATATACTTGCGCTCTGTAGAGAACGGCACCTCCGCAAGAGTCTTTACACTCTCACGTATCGCACGATAGTCAACGCCCTTCTTTTTCAACCAAAGAAGCAATGCTCCTTCTGTAGGGTTGCCAAGAATCTGCGGTTTTTTATTGTCTGAGAAATCAATGGACGCAGTAGAGTTTACGGCAATGCCCTCATCCAGAACCTTCTCGGGAGTATCACCATACATCTTCATCTCGTCCACACTCATCAGATTCTGCGTCAGCGTTCCCGTCTTGTCGGTGCAGATGACAGTTGTTGCTCCCATTGTCTCACAAGCATGCATCTTTCTTACAAGGTTGTTGGTCTTGAGCATACGACGCATACTGTAAGCCAAACTCAAAGTGACAGCCATCGGCAAGCCTTCAGGCACTGCCACAACCACAAGCGTCACAGCAATCATCAATGTTTGAAGAACGTATGCTATGAACGGAGCGACCTGCTCCATTGAGCCGAAGCAGTCCGTACCATTGGTCACAAAATACATTATTATACGACCAACAATAATCAAGGCTGCAAATCCATAGCTTACTTTGGTTATCCAGTCGCTCAAACCATCGAGTTGTTCATTGAGCGGAGTCTTCACACTGTCATCGATTTGAACAGCCTCAAACACCTTACCTTGGTCTGTCTTGTCGCCAACAGCAAACACACGGCATATTCCATGACCCTCCATAACCTTAGTGCCTTTCATTACATGGTTTGTAGGATAGGTTGCAGCCTTGTCGAAATCTTTCTCATCGACGCTCTTGCCACACATCGGTTCACCAGTCAATGTTGACTCGTCCATGTGCAACGATGTAGCTTCGAGCAATTCGCTATCTGCAGGAACTTCCTCACCGGTATTGAGAATCACGATGTCGCCGACAACAATATCCTTACGAGGAATTTGCGTAGTGTTACCATTGCGGATCACCTCTACAGGCTCGTCATCGTTCACCTGATTGAGAATGGTGAACTCCTTATCTGCCTGCAACTCAAAATAGAAGGCAAGTCCTGTTGCGAGAAGAATGGCAACGAATATTCCTACCGGCTCAAAGAATACGGCTGCGCCTTGTCCGAGTCCGAAGAACTCATAGCATGATATACCTATCGACAACGCACCGGCAATCATCAGGATGATGATGAGGGGGTCGCCGAACTTCACCAAGAACTGCTTCCATAGAGGTTCTTTCTCTGGTGGTGTCAACACATTGGCACCATTCTTTCTACGGCTTTCGAGCACCTGGGCATCGGTCAAGCCTGTGTAGTGATGTTTTTGTTCCATATTACGAAAGTTCATATAATTTTCTTATTGCTACAAATGTATTAATCTTACCATCCGTAAGTATTGCTACGTTTCGGTACATACACCTTATTGCCATGACTGTTTGTGTAATATTGTCCACCACGAGGACCGGTCTGTATCGTATGGCCGGAACCATAGTTGTACGACTGTGTGGAATAGTCTCTTGCTCGACTGCCTGTTGTGCCGTTGTATGGGTTGTAATTCCCAGAAGTAGAGTAGTTGTCATGGTTAGTATCATTACGCTGTGTCCGAGTGTATCCGTTCACATAGGTTCCATTGCTGCGTGTGTAGCCACTAACGGATGTAGTACTTGGATTTGTACCATAGCTACCATATGTAGAAGTAGTGGTACTACGGCGGCTATTGCTGCCATAATTGTAGGACTGTGCTACGGAAACCATTGATGTTGCCAACATTGCAACCATTGTGAAGAAAATCTTTTTCATAATCGTTATTTTTTATTGTTTTGTTTCTTTTTCTGATGCAAAGGTATGATGTTTTTTGTATCAAATAGGAGATTCCATAATGTTACAATCTACATTCCTTTTTCCGTATATGGCACTCTTGCAATATTACACCCCATTTTCTTTGATTTGACAACCAGTCTTAAGGCTGATTTTCTTGCTTTATTTTTTGGCGGTATGTTATTCTCAGCACTTTATTATCATTGTCTATTTCTATTTTTCCTAATTTTGAGAATACGCTTTGACCAAGAAGTAATGGAGCGGACTGGTTCTTGACAACGGAAGCCTTTATGTCGTTGAGGTGTATGTTTCCAAGTTTCACGTCACGAAGATTTATTACTGTGCCTTCTGTAATGTTGCCATCTGCAGTTATATAGTTCTGTCTGCCGATAATGTCGGAAGCTGACAGATAATCGTTCTTTAGCATGAAAGTGGCTTCCACTGAGGATATTGAAACATCAGATGCTCCAGTGTCGAAAATGAAGTGCAGTGGCAAATTATTAATGGAGCACTTCACCTTGCAAACATTCCCTTCTTTGATAAACGACACCTCCTCTGTCTTATTCTCGTACACGGCATCATCGCCATCTTCAGCAATTTCCTGCAGATGTTTTTGTTCATATTCTGCCATCAGTGCCTTATATTCTGTTGTGGTACGTATGTTGTTGAGGTCTCTGTCACGTTTTATGTGAGCAAATCTTCTATAACCCTTCTCTAATGCCTTGCGCAGATAGAAAATAGCTTTTTCTTTGTCACCCATAATGGAATATAGACAAGCAGCATCGTAATAGTTACCTTTGTCTTCTTTCTTTAAAGCCTTGTTCAGTGTCTCTATAGCTTTATCCCTATCTCCTAAATAGTAATAGGCATAGAATGCACATTCTGGTGCATCGGGGACAGAATCTAAACGAACAGCTTGTTTGAAATCTTCGTCTGCTTTTTTCTTATCACCTTTTCGCAAAAGCAATACACCACGGTTCAAATATTGGTAAGCATCATTGGGTTGAAGAGTGATGGCCATTGTATAGTCTTCAATAGCCTCATCGGTCTTTCCCGAATGATCTTTAAACCAACCTCTTCTATAATAAGGAAAGTATTCTTCGGGATTTTGTGCTATGTAACTATCCATTACTTTAATAGCCTCTTCTGAGCGTCCTGCATTATCCAGTATATTCGCCTTAAAATACAGATAATTGGTTTTGGTCGAGTCCAACGCTATCGCTTGGTCGCAATATTCCAGCGCTTTGTCGTAGTCGCCGATTTCATTATAGCAGTTGGATATGCGGTTTGCTATTTCTTTGTTGGATTCTATTGCCAATGATTCTTTATAAAACGGTATGGCTTTAGCGTATCTGTCTGTTTTCTCATATACTACGCCAAGATCATATGGCCATGAAGATTCTTTGGGCTCTTTCAATTTCTGCATCTTTAGTTTTGCTACAGTTTGGGCAAAAGCCGAGTCGGCAAGTGTCTGAAGTTCATAGAAGGCTTTGTCGTCTTGGTCGATACCTAATGCCGTTATTACATCGTCAATTGCTTCATTGTATTTCTTTAGACCGATATAACTTTCGGCACGGAACGAATAAGCAGACGAGTATGAAGGCTCAAGTTTATTCACATAGTCAAACTGCTTGATGGCATCTTCATATCTCTTTTGAGCATTAGCATTTCTTCCTAATCCCATGTAGCCCATTACATCTCCTTCTTTCAACGAGATTATTTTTCGATAATCATTATCTGCCAAATCATATTTGTTTTGCTCGTAATATACCTGTGCTCTGGTATTATACAAACGGTCTTCTTCAGGAGTCAATGCTATTGCTTGTGTATAGTCTTTTATAGCCTGAATAGTGTCCTCTAAATTCAGAAAAACACTTGCGCGTGTAGAAAAGGCAAAAGCTTTGTATTCCTTGTCTTTTGATGGAATCTTTTTGACGGCAATGTTTGCAGCTGTCAAGGCGCGTCCATATTCTTCATTATAGTTTCTTACTAATGCCACCCACGCGAAGGCATACCCATTGTCTGGATGCTCAGTTATCTCTTTGTTTAGATAGTCAAGAGCTTCTTCCAAATTGTTGTTCTGAATAGCCTCTATGCCACGCGTGTAATTGTAGCTGTCAGGTCGTTTTAAGTTGTCTGCGTATAAGACAGACGAACATGCAATCAAAAAGGATAATAATATTGTTCTCATATAGTCTAAGTTTTGATATAAATACGTTAATAATGCTATTTGTTATTTTCAAATTCTTTTGCTGAAATACTTGGCCCCAATCCACTTTTAAAGTCATTCAATTCTTCCGAAAGCGGTATTAAACTGAGCCATTCTCACTCTCTCAGCTCCTTTTATAGCCATCTCATAATCACATTCTTTGTCTCCCATTTTGCTTGTAACTACAAACAGTTCCAAACTCATTAAAAGAAGAAAGAATATGAAATAGAATGCACCAGCAACCCATCTGTTTGTGATTATAGACACCATAGCCTCAAGTTCTTCGAGAAAACCAACATTGGCTTTACACTCTTTACGAGTGTCTTCCTCTACCGTCAATTTCTTTTTGGACCATTCTTTCTCCTGTTCAACAAGCTGTTTTATTTTCTCGTTATTTGCATTCACAACATCCTGCTTGGGATTAGCTACTTGGTTTGTTGTTACAGATGGATTGTTGACTGTTTTTATCTGTCCGTCAATCACCAGTTTCTCCTGACTGTTTGTTACAGAACGTTGAATTATCCAAGGATTAGCATTTATGTCGGCTTGAAGAGTAGAGTTCAATTTATCTAAAGAATCCTTTTCTGCATTTATTGCAGTCAGTTTTCCGTCTATAATACCCACTCTCTTTTGTGTCAAGGTTGCCGTCTGTAACTCTATGGTATCAGCCATTTGCTTATCAATATCTTTACCAAACATTGTTTGATCGAAGATAGTAGAACCGACAATTGCCATTATAATAGCTATCACAAATCTAAAAGATGCAAGCATTTTTGTTGGATGTATTGCCAATAGAATCTGACGCTCTATCATTATGACAATCGTGACAAATACTATCGCCACCAACGCGCTTCCCCAAATAGGAAGGCCAATATATCTTTGGGCAAAACAGAAGCCGGTAATACTCCAAACTATCATCAATATAAGGAGTGCAGATGTATATTTGTTCAACTGCGATTTGCTTGCTTCTGAGCACTGAGAAAGAACAGATGAGTTCCAACCCGTAAGTTTACAACCTAATTTTATCCACCAATTCATAATTCTATTATTTATATGGTTTTACAATTATGCTATTCCTTTCTTCAATGAAACTGTATCATTGCTTTGCATAACAGGAGCTTTAATAGTCCCGTTTGTTCCACTCATTTGTATGGATGCTATTCCTCTAAGGAATCCGCAATCATACGATTGTAACGGAATTGATGCTTCATTGGCATTGTTACGGAAATCAGCCTCAAGTTGTTTCAGCTCTTCCTTATGAGCATTTATTGTTGACATTGTTTTCTCTAACTCTGAAACTGTTGTAAGCAAACCTGCAGCATTACAGTTGTCAATACGAGTCTGCAAATCTTGTTTCATGACATCATAGTTGAGATTTATCTCACGGAACACCATCAAGATTTTGTTCTTTATGAGACTCATGTTTAAGTCGCGAAAAGCCAAATCACTTTTAAGCATAGCGTCATCAAAGCCCTTGCTCTCGTAACTTTTGTGTAGATAACCGTAGATAACATCTATAGGCCAACCTGTAGCATAAGAAATAGTCATAGACCTTTCTTCATTTGTCGGTGCCATAACTGGTGTTTCTATACTCTTGATTTCTTCTTTAGCCTCAGCAGGCTCAATCACTGGTAGTGAAACGGAAAGCTTTGCTCCGTTGTCACTCTTCTTGTTGAAAAGATTAAAAAATCCCATATGCGTATATATTTTATTGTTTTTATTTTTGATACTGCAAAGGTATCTCAAATAATGTTACTAATATGGGTTTTCATAACATTGCAATTCATCATTAACCTTATTCCATGTATAGCGGTTGCAATATTACATCTTTGAGCTATTGACTTAATTTCGATTGATAATCAACGCTTTGCTTTAAGTACACAGTCAGTAACATCAAACCAACAAACACCATAATCAATGAAACCAGCCAGTAATTTGACAAAGCATCATATAATCCATGTATCACAGCTGGTACACATAATGCTAAAGTATACAAGCCTCTTCTATACTTAGGATAGAGATTGGCGAATGAAAGAAAGTATCCAGCAATGCCGCACCAGCAAGCATGTAGAAATGGTAGACTTGTCAGCCGGGCGATATTCAAGAAGAAAGAAACATCGTATGTTTGTTGTGCATTGACGGTAATCTGGTATTGCACTCCTTCAAACACACCAAATGCTATTCCCGACATCAGCCCATAGAAAACCATTGTTTGGGGAATTAATGGCTCTTTTGCTTTACGCAATATCAAAAGAAGAGGTATCATTTTGGCAAACTCCTCCGTTAGTCCGACTCCAAATACATATCCTAACACATTCATTGGAAAAGCAACGTCTGTGAAGAAATAGAACGGATTCAGCTTTGGTAACCCGATCAAGTCCCATACTACGAACACACATAATTGCGCCAAGAAGAAGACATTCATAGTTGTCTTCAACTTAACCTGTGGTGTTTTGAAACAGGCATAAAAGAATAATCCCCAAATAATGGAGAAATACAAGGAAACCTCATAAAACAAAAATACACCACCTAAGGGGATATTCATGATAATCATCGGCAGTAGACCCACTAATGCTAATATAATGAATCTTTGGTCGGACAGGAACTGCTTAGAGAACAACTTTGCTTTTGGAAATATCAATTCCGTGCCTATTGCAGACAATTGCGAAATGATATTTCCATTGTTGGGAACTTTGTATTTTAGATTGGCACGTTTCAAATAGAATCCAACAGTTTGTTCAAAGCTATCACCAGCAGCAATAGCCTTGTCTTGCTTCAGTATCTGTCCGTTGTTTACATACGAGAGTAGTGTCTTTTCATCGTATGGTCCAAATCGTTGGGCGTTTCTTATGATGTAGATGTTCATAGATAACTCTTTAGTTCTTTTTCGAGATCAATATTGTCAAGTCCTTTAAATATAGATTTGTATTGCCATGATTCACCACACCTTTGTAGTACCCCTATTATATAATTAGGGAATTTTTTTTCTGAAGGTAATCCATATATAGGGAAATCCTTATAAAATGGAGTTTCCTCAATAACTGTTATTTTTCCTAGAGGATCTGACTCTATTACATTATAGAAAAGAGAAACTGACAAATCTGGAATTGAAAAATCATCATTATATTCTTGATATACAAAAAATACAACTTTGCTTATACTTGTTGATAATGCATCTAACTTTAAATTGAAAAATTCCATCTTAAAGAAATCTTCTTTCCAAAACTGCATTTCTTCACCATCATTAGGGCATAATGGTCCCATTGCATACCCGTCAAGAGTTTGAGGAATACCCCAAAAATTTTTATTCTCAGAATTGTCATAGAGCAAATATGACTTATCTATTAATTTATGATTCTCATCAAGCAAGGCACAAATACAACCAAAATTGTCGTTCCCATTTTCTATCATGAAAACAATTTTATTGTTTAATACAGGAATGTTGTCATCCATTTTACACATATTTAAAAGTTGAACAATAAACAAATTGTTTCTCATTGGAACATAAAAATTATTTAAATATCATTGTATAGTGTATGATTGTCACAAACTTATTTGCATTTACATTCCAAATATGGACTTCAATATCATTTTTCCAATTTTACGTTCAAGACCAGCTTTTGTTGTAGGTATTCCAGTTTTTCTTGCAATTTTTTGTTTGGTCTGAGTTATACCTAAAGCCCTCTTCCATGAGAAAGAGAGTCCAGGAATAGAAAATGATTTACTTCTTGCCATAATATTAGTTTTTTACAAGTTGAACAACAATTAATCTGCCTCCTTGTCCTTTGTCAAGTAGAATTTGTCTGCCGTCTGTGAGCGGTACATACTGACCTATAGCTATAGGCTTCTTGTCTGTGGCATCATACATGTCTGGCAAACGACGATTGATTAGTATCCACTGTCCATTGAAGAAATGGAAATCGCCTACTGGTTTCTTGTCCTCATCACTCGTTTTCTCGTTGCAAGGGACGAGGTTATTAGAATGCCATTTGTATAGTGTCTGCTTGTCGTACACCATCAAACGATAATTCTCAGAGATATACTTGCCATGTGAGGGGGCATAGTAGAAATTGAGAATTGGTAATTGCCCCTTATACTCTGTTCCACAGAACGGACAACGTGGCTTTGTAGTATTGTCGAACACATACCAATGAGCTTCACATTTGGAATTCTGACATGGTTGCACCAAATCGCAAGTCTTTACTAAAGCCTCCTCCCACTGTAGGGCAGTTGGGCGAGCTGACGGATTATGCAAACCGTCGATAAAAGCCTTGTCGAATAATTCCTTCAAATAAGGGCCACATATTGTGTAAGGCATCTTTGATGGATCACCCTGTGGCAACTGTGATTTTGCCAACTGGTCAACCTTTACTTTATTTGTTTTGTCTGTAGGATGCTCAATGAATAGAGCCTTCGAACCATAACGCATATCATCATCTTTCTGTGGATCGTCAACATCCCACACTTTACCACCGTCTAATGGATGGCGATTAAGCAAAAATGTATATATAAGGACGGCAAGTGCGTGTCGGTCGGTCTCTATTTTGGGCAAATTCTTCTTAGGATCATCAATTTTTAGTGCCTTTGTAGCAAGAACTTCTGGGGCTATGAAACCTGGAGTGCCTACCACCTCTGGCGGAAATTTGTGAGGCACCACAAGTCCATCGCAGTCTATTATACAGGCATTGCCACTTAATGGATCAACCAATACATTGTTATACGACAAGTCAGAATGTGCAAGACCTGCAGCATGAAGACGACGCATGGCACGTGCTATTTTCAAGCACATGTGCAATCTGTCTAAGAATGAACCTTTCTGGTTTGCTGGAACAAAACGGTTAATAAGTTTGGCTGACGAAAACCACTTTCCGTTTTTCTCCTGACCATTCTTTATAAATGGCCAAGAGTCTGCAACTCCACTGAAAAAGAACTTCTTGTCATAGAAAGGCATAACTATACCTGTCAAGCCTTTCCATTCAACAATATTTGTAGGCCATGCGAAGAAAGCGCCCCAATAGTGTCCTACAGCATCATTGGTGAAAATGCGATTTCTATGGACGTTCACAATATCGTTGATTCTGGCCTTGTCGTTAGCGTTTATTGGCTTACGATAAAAAGCTACGACATACGTCTTGTCCGTAGAGAAATACACGTCCTTGACACCACCTTGAGCCTTGATTTCGTCATAGAACTCTACGGTGCTGCCGTCTTGCGCTTTTAATGTTATTTTATTTGCCATAGCTTATTCATTTTGTTGTTCATCAGGTTCTTGTTCCGAAGTTTGATCTTCTGTTGTGTTCTTCTCGGTAAGATTATCATCTTCTCCCTCGTAAAGAATAGCAATAGTACGGTCATCATGATTGCCAGGTGCCCAGAAATCGAGCCAATCAAGTAATTGGTCTTTCGATGCTTCGTTGTCATCTGTCAGATCAACACCATTTTCTTTCAAATCATCCCATAACGCATCCCACTTATCAGGATTGTTGAGATTTGCATCAGTTTCAAATTTCGGGTCACTGACTCCGTCACTCATTAAGAATAACGCAGTAAAGTCATCTACGATATAGAAGCGAAGACGCTGATACAGGGCTGTCGCATCTTTGAAGATTTCAGACATGGTCAGGAAGCGAGTCTGTCCTGCATATTCGCCTTCGTCGGGCACTCCGAGTATTTTTGCGGTGTGAGCTTTTCTGTCATATAAACAGATAGCTCCATCACCCACCCAAAAAGAAGCCACAAACCATCCGAAGCTAAACTTCTTGCAAATGGTCAATAACAGAGTAGTGGCATAATACTTAATCGGTTGTTTCGTTAACGCAGATTCAGCCTGTATTGCCTTGTGAGCCTTAAACGCAGCTGTGCCGACAATCTCGTAGATGTAATTGCCAACAATCTTACGGGCTTCTTCCTCTGAAACATTTTGCAGATTACCATAATTGCTAATGGCTTCCTCAAATGTTTTGCTCTGTCCGAGCTTTGACATACAGTAGCTAACTGATTCATCGCAAGCTATCTTTGAGCCTTGACGTGAGAACTTTGCCGATCCTGCTCCATCAGCAACAGCCATGATATACCATCCGTTATCCATATGCTCCATACGGAAATGATCATCACGAGGTTTTCCTTCTTGTGCGTGGCTTCGCCCACGCTTACTTGCAGCAACAATATCTTTCTGTGGAGTACCATCAGTCAATGCTTCAACCTTTACATATTCCACCTGCGTGTCGTCATTCTTGTATTTTGGTTCGGGCATATTCTCCCAATCCACAGGTAAGTTGCGCCACAGTTTACGTGGGTCTTGATTGATAACAAATGGCATCTTATGTTCCAGCGTAGGTCGGTCTTCAGGCATTTCTATTCCGCCACAGAACTTATAAATCAATGTCAATTCAAAAGTTGATTCCGCCACGGCACCATCCTTACGGAAGGCTTCCAAAGAAGGAATGCCCGTAATGGCAAGGCTCTTGCCATCTGGCGCAACGGTCAGTTTGAGTCCATGCTTATCCTCATCCAGTCCTTTGGCATCCACAAGTTCGAGTTCAACATTGTCAAATATGTCAGAATTGACTTGTGGCATAATTATAGTCTGGTTGTATTCTATATTCTCTTTTGCATTAGGTATGTTGAGGTTCCATTTCAACTCACCATCAGCCATTTTCATTTTGTCCATAACGTATAAATTATATAGTTCCCATAACTTGTCTGATAAGAAATGAAGGAATTTCTCCGCCTTGTCATCCTCTTGATTGCCTATGAGAATTTGTAAAGCTTTGTCTAATGTCATAATTCTATCCTCTACCTCTTGTTATGTCCATACCACCTTCCGCAATTTCGCCGAGAGAGCCTTCCATTCCACACCAAGGACAGGCTGTAGTCTGTCCGTCAGAGCACATGATGTTTCCACATTCACAAACAACAACACCGAGCTGAGCACCACAGCAAGGACATGTCGGCACGCCACGGAGTGACATTGTATTGATGTGACGGTTTGACTTGCCATCGCTCAAACTGTTGTATGTTTCTTCATCCACTGGATAAGCACCCACAAGTTTGAAGTCTGTGGCTTTCATGTCAATTGATTCTAAACCTTCTATATATGACAAATGTTTAGCATACTTCACAAGGTAAGTCTTCTTTGTATTAGAGCATTTACCTAAAAGGACGGTAAAGTTCTCGTCTACCACACATGGCTTAGAGGTATCTACCTTCTCCAAATTAATGCCAGTTGTGGGAGCTAATGCCACGCTATCATCGCCCATATCGGTAACAGACACACTTGTTGCCTGAATGGAAGCAGTCACCCATTTGAAGAATGCTTTGAAAGACATTTCATCCGTGTCATTCAGTCGGAGTACATTGTCCGAAATCTGCCCCAACAACTGAGTGTTAACATTATTGCCGATGGAAATTGCCACGAGATTTGCTTTGCGGCGATATTTATTGTTCCATCGAGTAAAGGCAGAAGATGGATTGTCTGTCGGTGTGCCATCAGTAAAAAGAAATATGATAGGTTTCCAGTCACCTTTCCGTTCTTCTGTGGTCTTCACTACATTATTGTCAATGTCGTCCATCAAGAAGTCAAGTGCTCCACCAAGTGATGTTCCACCACCTATTGGAAATACAGGAGGGTAGAACTTATACAGCTCTGTCAATGGCGACAAACTTTTAGCCTTTCCGGCAAATGCTATAACAGAAATGAAAGCCGTTTCAAGGGCATAGGGGTCGGTACGCAGTTCCTGCACAATCTGCCGCATGCCGTTCTCCACTTGTTTTATAGGTTCTCCCACCATCGACTCTGACACGTCAACGAGGAAATAGATTGGTAATCGTCTCATATTCTTAGTTATTAATTTGTTGTTTTAATCCTTCTACATATTTTAATTCCCCAATGGCAAAGTCTCGACAAAGAGGGTCGTTTGTCAATGCCTGTAGCAAGCTCTCAGCTTCCTCTAAGCGTCTTCGCTCAATCAGTACGTATGCCTTTCGTCTCTTCAAGAAAGCCATATATTCATTCCAACGTTGGACCAAATTTTCATCTGTTGGCTTTGGAGAATGAGAAAAAGCATAGTCTATAACACCTAAACTTCGAGAATCTTGCAAATTCACCAATCCATTAATATACTCCATCACATAGAGTGCATCTAAATTTGTACTTGCAATTTCTAAATAGCACACAGCTTCTTCAAGTTTTCCCAAATCCATTAAATTCCATCCAATCTCATATGCACATTCGTAAAACAAATCAAGCATGTGATTATCAGCAGAAGTTTTTTCCCTATCTAACATTGGCAATATGTTACGCCAACCCCACATGGCCATTTTATAAGCCTCAACCGTTAGATGGTGTTCCCTTAACCATTCTGCATAATCAATACAACTTTTTACATCATCTATTGATTTGCTAAATGTTAATCCAGAATTCGAACTTAGAATAACTGTAAAATTCTCTGGTTTATTATCTGCTTCTAAATCTTTTTTATCATCATTCGTTTCAAAATTACAACTCACAATATCAACTTTTATAAATTGCATTCCATCTTCAGAAACAATGTCATGTGTTGAAATTATTAGAGGAGCATCAAAGCATAATCTTGATTTATCATTGACATTAGAATGAGAGTGAGAACGACTAAAAACAAAGATTTTATTTCTTGCCTCGTTCTTATTTAATTGGAACCCCAATGCCTCTTCAGGGTCTGTTGGCGTTTTTATATGTTCTCCTAAAGCAATATCATACTGTGTTACCTCACATTTTATATTTTCAATGTCAATATCAAGTAGCAACTTCAACAAATAGCCTATGGTGATAGTATTATCACAGCTATCAACACATTTATACTGTTGTTCTTTAATCTCATTATAGAATTGTGTTTCTGCTATCTTATAATCATTTTCAAAAGATTTGTTTCCTAATGCTGCTTGTTTAAGGAAATATGTAGATTTAGCATATCTCCCAAGACGTAACGAAATATTACCTAAATCATGGCATACTTCACAATAGGCATTTTTTGTTGGTTTATCGTCATGTGAATAGCATTCATGTTTTAAATATCTGTAAGCACGTAAATCTATTGTATAAGCATCATAAAAACGTTCTTGGGAAAGCAACCATTTGCCATAAGGTATATAATTAGCATATTTAAATTCATGCAATCCGTCCATGTATGCTTGTTCTACATGAGAAAATGAATAGTCCTCATTATTTAATTTCTCACCAATACGTTTTTCTATTATTTTATATTGAGCAAGTAATTCACCATTATTTTGCTCGCTATAAGCCAACATAAAACTATTCACATAAGCTCGATTTACATTAGGTGCAGTTGAAATATTTGGACACATAATGTTTCCTTTTGATGTTTCTGCTGGCATCATTACCGTCATACGGAGATATTTCTCCGTTGTGCCACCACAACGTCCATTGATGACAACAATACAATTACGTATGTTTGTCTTTATCAACAGTATTGTTGTATTATCAGGCAGATTAACATAATGACCATCTGCATCTTTATTCTTCAAGACACAACTCCAAATGTCAAAATTCCAAATGGAATTCTGATTTTTGATTGTTATATTGTTTTTATCACTTCCATGAGACAGTGTTGCATATTCACAAACTTCCATAGATATGACATTCTGTTCATTCATATTGAATAGCATAGATAAAATTGTACCTAATGTTATTCTATTTTCTTTTGTCGAACGTTCAAATCTTATAGGCTGATGTTGGCAAACAGATTCGTGGCGAACAAATATTTGCATCATCATATCTTCTAAATCCAAGAAGTTCACCTCCCCATTGATACTCTTATCGTTTGTAGAATCCTGAGAGGGAGTTTCATCCTTTTGTTCTTTGTGGGTGTTCTTTTTTGAAAATAATCCAAACAACATATTTCATTTCAATTTATTATTGACAATCATTGGAATCGGGCTCAGATACACTTTTCCCGGTCCCGTTATCTTCATCAAGCTCAGTCCTTCGCCTCTTAGCACATTGCCAAACGACCAGCCTGCCTGTATTTGTGAGGTCTGAAAGCCTTGCAAAGCAATGATATGATTTTCGTCCACTTCTATGGTTTCGCCATTTGTCAATATCTTTTCAATAGGTGATCCAAGTGAGTCAAGAAACACGGTAGCATTGCCGTCCACTTTTTGGAACAGGCCTACGCCACCCAACAATCCTTGCAGATTGAGGTTAAGATTAAGTTTCACCTTGTCTGTGGAAGCCACATAATGTCCTCGGCGACAAATCATATTCTCGCCCTGCAAGCGTATTGGCACAAGTGTACACATACTGCCCGACAACACCATTTTCTTTTCAGTGTTGGTTGGGTTATAGAAATGTATAATCAACACCGATTCGCCAGAAAGTGCTGAACGCAACACTCCGCCAATCAGATTGCCAAGCCCGCTTCCGGAACCACCACCGTTCCATTCTGCATCACGTTGCAGAGCCTCGTCAACATAGACTATACTACCACGTTCTGCATAGAAAGATTCTCCTGGAGAAAGCATCACTTCAAGAGTCTTGTATTCATAACCTACAATCTTACAATTCATAACTAATCATCAAATCCTACAGCATCTCTGAAATCAAAAGTACTCAATGGTAAGCCCTGACAGACTACATGAGAATATATCTCTTCCGTCAAATCGCATCCATTTAACAGATTGCGACCATAAAGGGATAATAAAGTTAATGTGTGTCTTGTATTAAGCCATCCCAACAATATTGTTGAAAGAAACGGTATCCATCTTCTCGGATTATCTTGCTGTCTTAATATATGAATTTTTCCGACTCCAGAAACAATCAAGAAGCAGTATGGATACACTACGAGTCTGTATCCTGCATCTACAATTGATTTAATTTCTTGATATTCATTTGTCATCATATTACTACATTGACTTCTATTGGTGGCGGTGGTAGTTCCACGCTATCAGTTACTCCCATCGTACGCCCACCTTGTTGAACATTTATGGTTACCCATTGGAAGAATTTCTTGAATGTGCTGCTATCCATCGTGTCAAGTGTGAACACATTGTCTGTAAGTTTCTTCAATGGCTCTGTCTTGGCTTTGGGGCCGGCTGCACAAGCTACTATGTTGGTGAACTGATGGCGTTTAACATTCTTGATAGCTTCATCATATACCATTAAATCTGCAGGCTTCCCGTCTGTCATCAGAAATAACAACGGCATCCAATCGCCCTTTTGCTCCTTAGACCCCATATTCACTTCACGGTCATAACAGTCACACAACATATTAAGGGCTGCTCCAGTATGTGTAGGTCCAGAGTCGGGACATTCTATGTCTGGTATTTGTAGATTCTCGAGTTCTGTCAAAGGCAGAATCTGTTTCACATCCTTGTCATACGTGATGATACTGATACAAGCAGTTTCCAAAGCATACGGATCTAAACGCAGAGAGGCGATCATATCTGACAGCCCGACCTTGACAGATTCTATCGGTTCTCCTTTCATGGAGCCAGATGTGTCTATTAATATATAAACAGGTAATCTTCTACTCATAAATATTGTTTTTTATGAATATCGGGTGATGCCATAAGTGCAGACACCACCCGACAATGTTTTATCGATTTTTATACCACAATGTTCACTTCTGGAGGTGGAGGGGGAAGCTCACTCATTGTAGTGGCTTCCGCAGCTGTTTCTTCTACAGATTTGCTGCTTGTGCTGATAGAAGCAGATACCCACTTGAAGAAAGCCTTGATTGTGGCACTGTCTGCAGTATCAAGCTGAACCACATTCTCGGTGATTTGCTTCAGTGTGTTGGTATTGGCACCTTGTCCTGCAGCACAGGCTACGACCATGCCACATTTACGCTTTTTGAATTCTTCAAGTCCTCGCGTAATTGAGTCGGTGGGTTCACCATCGGTCATGATAAATACTAATGGTCGCCAGTCGCCCTTTACCTCAGCCGTTGTCTTGGTTATCTCTGTATCAATTTTCTGAGACAGAAGTTCCAAAGCTCCTCCCAATGCAGTGCAACCACTTGCGTCGATGTTTGGCTGCTGGAAAGCTGCAAGCTCTGTAAGCGGAGTGACCTGCTGTGCAGAACTATTGAATGTTATGATACTGATGTATGCTGTTTCGAGAGCATACGGGTCGCTACGTAATGTGGAGATAAGCGTTTGTACGCCATTCTTCACAGCCTCTATTGGCTCACCATACATTGAGCCACTTGTATCGAGGAGTAGATATACGGGAAGTCTTCTCATGTCTATTTTGTATATGAATCTAATATTTTCTTGATTGTCAAGCACAGATTAGAGTTACGCATAATTCCGTCAGAATGATTAAAAGCATCACCAATTGCTGCAAATTTCCAGTCACCATTATGGCGATACAATTTTCCAAGCAATAAGGCATTTTTCCCTACAAACTGAGGCTCTTTTGCAACATCATAATTTGCAAATACATTTGTAACTCGCTTTATGTCTGTTTGTGTACCTTCATATTCGCACATACGAATTGCTGCATATGGAACTTTGTTAAAGTCAATACCTGCAGGATCAAATATATCAAGGAAAAAGAATATCTGATCTATCACAGGATTTACTCTTAACAAGTCTACGGTAATAATCTCATTGTCAAGTCCATCATCTCCACCTTTATCACCTTCTGTGTCATCTGGTGTGTGATACATCGATTTGTCTTTGGACCAATCTGAGCCTAAAGGAAGACCTGGTAGTATTTTGGAAAATATATTTGGATATATCCTTCCATTATATAATGGAGAATACAGGGTGTCCACCAAATTACCATTAGAATCAACCATTACACAACTAAGGTCAATGTCAAGGTCTATTTCCTCATCTCCCCAATGAGTCTTACGACCGAACCCAAGAAAACCTTCATTGTCTACTATTTCTATCTTTCGGCCTGTTTTGAGTGCTCCCCAATTGCAACCAACCATAAAGCGTGAAAGCTTTGCACCTGTCGACTTTTCGAGATTGATGCGCTGTCCTTTTTCGAGTCTTATAGCCATATCATTAAGTTTTAAGTTAATCTTTACTGCCTGGTGAATAGTTAAATCCCCAGCCATACACCTTATCACAGTCACTATGACTATCATGGAAAGTGACAAGTTTCTTTACTGTAATAGAGTTGTCCGTTCCGAAGTCGAGCTGGGCTATAGCACAAAATCTTTTGTTGCTACTTTGTTGTCCCATTTCCACAACCACATCTTCACTGCCAGGTACCTTTACTTTTACCACGGCATTTGTTTCTGACCATTTCGCCACGCCTTCATAAATAAATGTATATACAACTATACGCTTTATTTGGTTAGCGCCATTCGGGTTTACAAGAATTGTTTCGCCAGATGAAGATCCTCCGCCACGGTCATCTCCTTGATGCCAAATATAAGGTGCTTGGTCGTAACAACCCTGTCGTGTTGCATGGTGACGGTCACCTCCACGTCCATGTGAGAACTGTAATCCGTCTATCAGCATCTTCTTGCCGTCGCGCATTTCGTAGAAGCAACCAAGATCCAAGTCTACAGCATTGCCAAATAGATTTTTAAGAAAACCTCCTTTGTTCCAGTCAAGATTGATGACAATCTCGCCTGCCAGAGGTCTTCCGCTCGGCTTCTCAAGATTAATCCGATGGGTGTCTCCACCTTTTTCAAGAATTATAGCCATAATTACATAAATTTAGATGCATACTTACGGCAAATAGGCTCCAAGCCATCTTTATGAGCTTCGCCTACCGCTTGGAATTTCCACTCTGTGCCACGGCGGTATAAACGTCCGAATTCAACACCCTTGTCCGTAGAGAAATCCTCATCAAGGTCGTAACGGCATATAACTTCACCGTTTACAGCGTTCTTTATCTGTATATAGGCATCACGTACCTGACCGAAATTGTATTTCATTCGCGGAGAGTTTGGATACTTTTTTCCATACTTCTTTTCTTCATAGTATGTATATTCATCAGATATGCTCCAATAAATACTGGCAGTGAAAAGGATTTCCTTAACATGAGAAGATGTCTTGGTCAAATCAACCTCAATCTCTTCATTTCCTTCACCAGTGTCATCGTCATCGTCGCCAAGATCGTCCACGGAGCCAAGAACACTTTTATCTACAGAAATAGGACGCATAACAGCATTGCCATCTTCGTCGTAAAGTGGTTTCCCGTTTTCATCCAATGCCTGTACTTTATTGCCAGAACCATAAAATACGAAGTCACATTCGTTCTCTATTTTAGCATTATTACCCAACAAGAATGTTGAAGCATCCAAATCATAAGGTGGCATAGCATTGGGATTCACTTTCCAACCCATCTCTACTTTCAAATGAGTCAGTCCAGCTTCTATCTCAACTCGCTGTCCTTTTATTAAATTAATAGCCATAAGCGATTATGCGAATTGTTTTGCGTATTTGTTTACAAGAGCTTGTAGGCCGCCTTTATTACCGTTGCCGATAGCCTCAAACTTCCATTCACCATTATGACGATACAGACGACCAAACTCAACAGCTGTCTCTATAGAGAAATCTTCATCTAAATCATATCGGGCAATCTCCGTATTGGTCTTGACATCATAGATGCGGATATACGAATTACGAACTTGTCCGAAATTCTGGCGGCGTTCGTCTGCTTTATAAATAGTAGCCGTGAAGATTATCTCTTGAATATTGGAACTTACCTTTGTCAAGTCCACATTCAGTGTCTCATCATCTCCACCATCGCTATTACCGCCAGTCAAATCGTCTCCTGTTGACTCTACAGAACCATCAGGTGCTTTTTGGTTACCATAGAAAACAAAGAATTCTTGTTGTGGAATCTGACCATTCTCACCTAACATAAAAGCAGATGCGTCCAAATCGAAGTCATAACCAGAACCTTCATTCGGATCCCAACCAAGTCCTACACCTACAAGTGAAAGACCTTTATCCATGCTTATACGCTGTCCTTTTTCGAGATTAATCATAGTGACAATATTTTAAATTAAACTTATTTTGAATTTCACTTGCAAAGTTCGTCGTTTTGTTATAGATAATAGGTAAACCGCAAACGTTACAATCAGAATGTTGTACGAGGCAAGCTTATTTAGTTGCAAGGTTACAATGCTGATATTTTCTGCCATTCTTCCGAATCTGATAACTTGTATATGTCTTTAGCGTTTACGCCACAGAAGCAGCAAAGCGAAGGGTGTATGTTGACACAATAATTGCCAAACATATTGCGCTGAATCATGTAGTCATCAACATGAAACAGAATTTCACCTAATGCTTTAAGCTGTTTTTTAATGAGGGCTATCATTGGCAGTCTGATTTCGGAGATTGTAAGGTTTGGAGCATTTTGTGGTTCTCCGCCAAACTTTTTATAGATAAGCTTGTATTTCTCCTGAACGGCAACCATTCGCTTTTCGTATTTGGCAAGCTGACGAGGAGTTGTTGGCTTGGAGAAGTTTATTCCCCCACTTGCTGATTCCAGCAGGAACAATGCATATAGAGCTTTTTCTCTTCTATGCAGTTTTTCTAATTTAATATCGGCTTCAGGAAAACGTATGGTTTCTCTATATACATCAATGACTACAGAACTTTTTATGCCCTTACGTAACATGTATATGTCGAAAATCTGTTTGTAGAAGCCTGTAAATATGAAACGTCCTTTTTCTTCCTTCAGATAATTCAAACGGAAAGTATGGTAGTATTCTGAAAACAGATCGAGAATGTTCCTTATAGTATTGATGACCTCCTTATCCAATTCAACTAAAAGAAAATTTGCTATTTCTTTGTTGCCGACAAAGGAGTTGCCAATTTTAATCATCAGAGAAGGAGCAATTACCGAAAATTCTTTTACTCCTAATTTGCCAGATAACTGATCTTTGCAAAATTCTGATGTCGAAAGTCCCTGCAGTTGCTTCGTTACGTTTTCCACTCTATCAAGACTTGCGGTTGGATACAAGAAACTTGCAATTCTCAAAAGATCGCTATTGGAAATTGTTCTATAGTGTTCAGCTATTTTGGGGAGATAAACCAAATCAAAACCTGCGAGACGCACTTCTGCCATAATCTCTCTGAACTTATCGTTTATCTCCCAATTAACATCGTTGTCGAAATCACTTTCAACATAAAGGATTTGCGTAGGGTCAATATATACACTTGAAGTGTCTATAGAGACAATTTTGCATTCAGAATTGACATCAAGAGTTAAACTCAAGCGTAATGCCACTAACAGCAGGGCTTCTTCTCTTGCACAAAAACAGTCAGACATCGCAACTTCATTGAATGTAGCTACCAATTCATGTTGCAAGCACTTTGGAGAATCTAATAATATGTGAACCGCTTTTGATAATGTGTAAGAAGAGCCAAGTATCTCGTCCTCTTTTTTGATTGCATACTTTTCACGAATGGAATCCAGTTTTTCCATCTCACGTGTATCAATAATGGCATCTGCCTTTATTAAATCGGAAACAATACGAAATATGCTTGCTCTTTCTGTCTGTTTCATGATTCAAAGTTTTTAAATTATGTGTTCTCAATAAATGCGTTCGGAACAAACGCTGTGCACACAGTTAGAAGTCCGTCGATTATAATGCCAACACGTTTTTGGCTATGATAACGTGCGACCACTCCGACTACTCCTTTAAACTTTCCATCTATTATTCGCACCTTTTGACCTGACTTGAATTTTTCAACCTCTTCTGTCGAAGCTACTATATCATCTGAATCAGCAGCACAAATTATTTTTAGGCTGTTCATTTGGCTGTTTGGTACGATTAATGGCACCTTGACAATTTTGTTGCCAACGTGAGTATGTCGATAATAAAAGCGGAGGTAGGGAAGGTTTACGTTGTCGTAAACAAAAGCTTTCAATTCATCTTCTGTGCCGTATGCAAAGAAGATGTTAGGAATGCGTGATTCTTCGATTGCAACACGTTTGCCGTCTACAATCTTTATGCTCTTTAATGTTGGATAAAAAGTAACGACATTTTTGCTTGTTAGGTAAGTGTATGCTTTCTTTTCTCTGCCATATGTGGTGCGGAGAGCATACCAATGGGGTGTGTCTTTTGTATCTTTATTAGTGTCAACTGATGTTCTCGACTGGGCATCATTGGTGGACACCCCTGTTTGTGAGTTCGTAGGTTTGATAGGCTTTTGAACTTCGGGGAGGGCGTTGGAGGTAAGTCCAGCGCTTAGAGGAGATAGGTCGGCTCCTACTATGCATTTTACATCTGACGTGGCGCAATATTTTCCCATATCGTGATGGTATCTTATCAAAGACTTGACTTGATACACAGACACAAAAAGAAAGCGTGAGTCGTCCCGTCGTCCGTCCCACAGTCTGAGGCTCTAGCAATTGCCTATTGTTGTTGAACAGACAACGTTAGAGCCCACGCCGATATGATATACGCCTCCGTTAAGAGACCTCAGTAAACAGACACACTGCCCCTACGGGTACAATATATGCTTACAAGGTCTCCACGGGATTGATGTAATCACACCCCTGGACATCTACCGTTGCTACATTCAAGACAACAATTAACTGTTAATTTGCTAGATTACAGACTGCCTTAAACAGAGCGTCGAGTAAACGCCTTCAATATGTCTTGGATTATCGTCCCACCCAAGCCCGCTTCGCATAGATCTTTCTTTCGATTTCGCCATGCTCCACGCGGCGTGAGCTGTCTCATGATATTTTTACAAGAACTCGTCTTGACACAATATTGAAATTGAGACATGATAATCCAAAGACAAAATTACACAATTTTTCTTAGACTAAAAAATAAATGTTAAACAAATCCTTTAATTAACCAAGCATTTAAGAAAAAAGATGTTTTTTGTCATATCAAAACAGCAAAAAGAAGGTGCTTTTATGATGACACCATAAAGGTTTTATCTTTTCTTCTTTGGCAATGCACCCAATCCTATTTTTTGTGTTCCGTCCCAATTGGTGAGTTGGTCCGCACAGCCGTTTGAACCTCCGGTTGTGACATTGTTTTTGGCGCTGCATGACATATAGTCGATGAATGAGATGAAGTTGTTGATGACATGAGAATCGTATATGTTGTTATTCTCGGCAAAGAGTTTCGTCCAGTTGGTGACGCACTCAGTGCGGAAGTCCGTGCAGCCATTCCAAGATAGGGCATCGAGAAACTTACAGACGGCAGATGAAACACCTTTCTTTGTACATAGGTCGAAGTCGAACTTTTGAGCAATAGCCATGATGCCATAGTAGATTGACTTTGCTTCTTGCTCGTTGAAATCTATTCTGTCGGTAAGAGCGAAACTTCTTAGGCTATCTTTGCCATTAGCGACAAGACGATCGAGCACTGATTGTCGTCTGTTTTCTCTTGCTTGCTCTTCACGCTTCGCCTCTTCCGCGAGACGAGTTTCTTCTTCCTTTCGAACTTTTACCATCTTTGCAGCATCGTTATACTCAGGTTCTTTCCATATTTCGTTCCACTTATAGGAGAGTCTTTCATAATCAGACCGAAGTCCCCTTAATTCACTCTCTGCTTTGTCTGCACGTGTCGTTTCTGCATTCTTGGCGGTTTGCAACCTATCCACAGCATCAGCATCAATTAGAGTCAATCGGTATTTAAGCCCATTTACTTCCTCAGTAAGTGTGGTCACTTTAGCATTAAGGCTCTTTATTTTTGCATCCTTTTCTAAAATGATGGCATCCTTTGATTTCAGTTCTTGCGAAAGACTCTTGTTGCTATCCCATATCATGCGAAAACGTTGTCCCAATGATGTCGCTGTAGGTTCGCCATTACATCGCAATCCTGATGCTTTGATAAAATTATTAATGGTTTCCTTGACTCCAGCATTGTACGACTCTTTGAGCCTTGTAGCCTCTTCGTTTTTATACTTACCAGGTTGGAATATCTTGGCAAGAAACCCCGATTGTGCCGTTTTCAGTTCCTTTTGTGCAACCTCCTTCTGTTGCGTGATGATGGCTGTCTCGGCTTCAATATTCGCCTTTAGTTTCTCTGCTTCTACAATAGCTAATCTCGCCTGACGCTCTGCTTCAAGAGTAACTTTGTCCTTGTGCCTGCGTCCACGCCTTTCTTCTGGGGACAGATCATTGTAAGGGATACCGCGTGCAAGACCATACTTGCGGCCAACCTCATTGTGATAGTCTGTATGAAGTTGCGAGAGATATTCCGACTTTGCTTTTCTCGTCTCTCCCCACACCTTGGCATAAGACACACGCTCAACACAATCCTTTGAGGCAGTCTGCTTGGTGTAGTTGTCTCGCTCCTCTTTGGGTAATGCTCTCCATTCCTTAGTTGAAAGCACTATGTCGGGATTGTTCTTGTTGACATACTTGCTACCAATGCGTCCACGTTTCTTGACTTTCTCCACAGGAATAGTCTGCACATGGGCATGGATACTTGTTTCGTCACAATGGACTGCGAAACAGATAATATTCTCCTCGCCCCATTTTCGACAGGCAAAATCGTAGGTGTCCTTTGCCCATTTATAAATGCCTTGTTGCAATACGATGTGGCTATGATCTGCATCAGGATTGGCAGTGTCTATCCTTTGGTTGCCAAAAGCGAGGTTGTACAGCACGTCGTGGTCGCCACTGAATATCATGCCGACAGTGCAGTTCGGACTGTTCTTTGATACTTGGTCGGGATGCTTGGCATCCATGTATGGCTTGAATCCCAATTCATCAAGGCGCATCTGGACACGCTCGTGTAGTGGAATGGGATTGGAACCAAGAGGGACAATCTTTCCATCCTTGACTATCTCGAAGTTGAGATTCTTGCGAGAGAAGTTGTAATGATTGTTCTTCTCCTTGTCGGCATTCTTCAGCCGATAAACATTCTCGTCCCAGCCTCTGCGCTCGGCTTCGTTGCCCACTTGGGCGGAGAATGATTTTTTGTCTTTGCCGACATGGATAGCGGCACGTGGTATGTTGCTTTGCATATTGTATTTCTGTCTTGTTGTACATTGTAAAAGGCGTAACTCGGTATAATGGCAGCAGGTCTCGGGCGAAGCCTGAGCATAATAGAAGGACTTTTTAAGTGAACAGCGTCAGCAGGTGAATCTAAAAGTCCCTATTATGTTCATGGACTTTTGCAAAAAGTCGGCTCCCTCACGAAAGACTGCCTCTATCCTTTACTTTCCGCCATCTGTGCGTTTTCTGTCCGGTAGGTTGGATTACGATAGACCACCTTTGTCATCATCTCGTTGAGTCGGTCGGCAATTCGGTCGCCATATCGCTGACGGATTTCCTTGGGCTCAAGGTTTGTGGTGAAGACCGTGAACAGTAGTGCATCATACCGCATAGCCAAGAGTTCCTTGATGGGATAAATGAAATTGCCGTAGTCCTGCACTTCAGCAGGTTCAGTACCAATATCGTCTATACCTAATATATCAGCTTCCGCCAATTTGCAAAACTTATTATAGTCCGTCTTGCGGATTTGTACAATCTGCATGGCATTGACAATGGTAAAACTATAGTAGTTATCAGAACTATGTCCAGCATTAGGCGATAGGTTCGGTTTGAGGATTTCCAATCGCCTGACAAGGTTCTGCAATGCCTTGAGCATAGTGGTCTTGCCGTTGCCGCATCCGCCACATAGAACGATTCCGAACTTTGCAGTGTTCGCAGTCAGGCAATTGGCTACCTGTTTGAGTTGCTCTTCAACAAAACCATTATAGATAAACTTGCGATAGCGGAGCTGTACTTCCATGATATATGCTGCCAGAAGATATTCGTATGCCTGCTCCTCCAACATAGGCAGTCTAAAACGCCCCGTCATAGTCCGTCCCTTCCGCAGGAACTGGACAAGTCCTGCGATTTTCTTTTCGTTTGCTATTTCCATATACACCTCCGTTTTTACTGTCAAAAATCTCACACCTTCCATTTATAAAAGAATCTTTGCTTTGGTGTTTGTCTTTATCTTTAATATGTGTCAAGTCCTGTGTCAAACCATGCGTCAAGTTATCCGTCAAGCCTACTGTCAAGTCATCTGTCCATTCAAGCAGTGTGTAATTGGACGGTAGATGGCGGGATTTACCTTCTGTAAAAGCGATAAGTTTGCGCTCGGATAGATGCTTCCGTGCCGTGATGACAGTTTGCCTTGATAGGCGCAAGTCTTCACATATTCTTGTTGTGGAGCACGCAAACGGCATTTTCCAATACCGCTTGTTGCTCTCGTTCACAAGGTAGGCAAACAAGGCTATCTCACTCGCTGGCATTGGCGACAACAAAGCAGAACGCCAAAGCTGGTTCATGTATTCGATATATGTCATACGCTCTCTTTACTATCGTTGTCGTAAGCATTAGGCAAGTTCTTGTCCACTTTACTCTTCCGTTTGCAATAGCCTACAACTGTTTCGTTCATGGAGCGAGTGTGTGTAATGGCTTTGACTGCCGAGGCAGGGTACATGTTCTTGTTGCCAAACTTGATGTGCTGCAAGTAGCCTGTGCGATGCCACTGCCATAGAGTAGCAGGACATACATTGAAAATTTTGCAAACCTCCTCTGTCGTAAGAAAGGTTTCCTCAGATTCTTCCTTGCGAACAGACGCAGCTTGTTCCTCCCATTCCTTGCGTGACTGCGCCAAGAGAGCATTTGCAAAATGGTGAAGGTCTTCAGGAGTAACGGTTAGTGCTACCTGTCCTCCCATCTTTGTCAATGACATGATGTCAACCATATTTTTTCTTTTGATATTCGTTATACATACGCTGTCTTGCTCGTAAACCAGGATGCTCTTTCTCGCAGCGTGATAAAAAAGAAACACCGCCAATCCGCTGGTTTGTCGGATTGACGGTGCAAAGGTATATGGCTTTTGACGGCTCTTGATGAGATTTGAATAGGCCGTAGGATGCGACTACTATTGACTACTCTTTGTTAATGGAATTAACGTGACAATATCAAAAATCCTTAGCCAAATGCTGTTTTACGTTTGACTAAGGATTGTAAATGGTAGCAGATTGTCAGAAACGAAATATGCTGCGACAATATGCAATAATCATAGAAAGGAAGTTCTTGCGTCCTAATTTGCGGTCGTAGAAGTGCACCTTATTTTCATTGGTGACATTGTAGCCTATGGCATTTCGTAAAGACCTTCTGTGATACTTGATTTTCTCCTCAACCTGTTTCTTGACGGCATCGGACTCGTACTCCAAGTTTATATGATACTTGCTGAAATACTTGTCGAAACTACTTTTCTTCAGGTTGAACTCATCGACCAGCAGACTGCGAGGAATTGTTGGGAACAATATGCCGTCCTCTATTGCACAATGGATAATGACGGCTGCATCATCTGGATGTTCACCTCTGATAAGCTGGTGAAGTCCGTACTGGATAGCATAGTATTGGGCTGCGAATGGAGTATATTCAATAAGTTTGGTCGGACGTTCTTCATTCGACACACCACGAATAATCTTCAAGAACCCTAATACCATCTTTTGGGTAATGCCATCAAAGTGCTTCCGTATCAGTTCCTTGGTCAATGCCTCCATCTCGTCATAATGGCAGTTTCCTCTAATGGCAATATATTTGAGTGTCTTGTAGATTGAAGGTTTCTTTGCCAATTCTTCCCAAGGTGTAGTTTGGTATGACATAACAGCAAGAATGGTCATGCCGAAGGCTTCAAGACTTGGCTTTTCGACATTCTCGTTCACTTTCGTTCCATCGAACTCTTCCTTTATGAGCGAAAGCATGAACCTAACGTTCTCTTCTGTTATGTTGCGAGGCTTGCCGAACTGCTGTTCAAGATCCTCGCCGAGTTCGTTTATGTTCATGCCTTTCGGTAATTTAACTGTCTAATTTGCTCGTTGAGCATTGACAACTTGCTTATCAGTTCATCAAAAGAAGGCACCTGTCCGAAAATCATGTGCTCACACATGAACTTATAGTCATCTTGCCATAGTCTTGCAATATCCTCGTTGGGCACAATACATAATGTGGCAGGATATAGCTCATCATAGTTGAAGCCCTTAAGTCCGATGAACTTTCTGCGATGTTCAAGTACCGCCTTATACAGGGCTTCGTTGTGGATTGCACGGTCTGCAATTTTGTTTTCAGAACCCATCATCATTGCCAAATCATATATATGGCGAGACATACGCTCCACTCTGACCTCGCTCTTCCTGAACTCTTCATGCAGCAGGAAAACCTTTTCAAGGAAAGTACGCTCAGGGATGACAGCGTTCACCTCAAATGGCTTTTCTGCAAATGGAGCTTTGCTGAAATGGGCGTCAATAGCAGCGTCGATTGCTTTTTTCTCAATAGGCTCCATCATCGATCTGCCGCTGATTTCTATCTTTACCGTATTCTTGATATATGGTGATACTTCATACAAACTATGATAGGTTATTGTTATCACTTCTGGGTCTGTTGTCGTGACTGGTGTGATTACAACATCCACACTAAAGGCATCTGCCCGTATGCCCAAATCCACTAAAGCTTTCCTTACATCATACTGCATCTTCTCTCTTACGAAAGAACAGGCGGCGCGACGTAGCCTGTCGCTGATTTGAGTCTTCGATAATTCACCGCTAAAGCCAAGAAATTCTCGGCTGAGTGCAATATCCACGTCTTCGGAGAATCTGGCAATCAAGTTCCAGCATTTGCTAAGACTTGTACCTCCTTTGAAAGCAATATGCTCTGCATATGGCAAAGTATGAAGGGCTTTCAATACCTGCGTTACCCACCAGTCCTTTTCGATACTTGATGGTGGCAATCCAGTCTGCAATGCCACGGTATTGATAGCTTCACGTTGTCTATCTTCTGGTATGTCTATGAATTTCATCGTACAATTAGTATTTTGCGCACCCATGCAGGGGCAAGTTTTATATCATGGTTGAAATCGTTGTCGTTTACATTCTTTGCGTGCTCGACAAGCACGTTGCGTTCCTCGTCGGTTATTTTGTTCTCGCCTATGGTGCGCATGGCTGTTACAACAAGCATCATCAGCTCTGATTTATAGGCAAAGTTCTTGCCCGAAGAAGAATGCTTGAACAGGATGCCACGCCCGTTTCCGATCTTTATCCTACGTGGTGCGCCGTTGGTCAGGAACACGACATTCATGGGCATCTGTGTGGACAATCCGAGACGATTCAAGGCATATGCTCCCATAGGTACAATCTTAGCCTTGTCTCGTTTGGCTATAGCCTGGGCAATGTCTTCAACAGACGGATAGATAATGCCAAGTCCATATTCCTTGTCCTCTTTGGGGTAATAATAGATACCATGAGCCAGACGCACCAACATTCCGTCGGTGTACATCCGATGGAATGTTGACTTCACGGCTGATGGTGTTCCGCAGTCTGCATAGTCTTGTTGAAAAACTATCGAACCACGTCCTTTCCCTCTAAGCCTCATTTCTATCTTATTTACAGTGCTTTGGCTTGATGTCTGTACCATATTTTTGAAACCTTTTTATTATATTTTTGGTTCTTGTTCGTCTGCAAAGGTATAGTATTTTCTTCTAAACGCCAACGTTTTTATTGAATATCCGTTTTTTAAACGCAATTTTGGCAAATTCGCAATAGGTCAGTCTATCAATTTCACCAGCTCGCGTTTCATCTCGTTGTCGATTTCTCTGTAACGTGCAAAGGCTCGACTGCCATCTGTGTGTCCCGAAAGAGATGCAACAAGATTTGGATCTTTCACCTTCTTGTATAGGTTGCCGATGAACGTCTTTCTTGCAGTGTGGCTTGTCGCAATATCGCAGATTGGTTTCTGTATAGGCTCACGAGTCTTGTTGTCAATAACAGTCACCATGCGGTCAATGCCGAGCAGTTTCAGAATTTTCTTAATCTGACGGTTGTATATGTTCTGATTTATCTTTGGCAACAACCTCGTTTCAAGGTCTGCATATTTAGCGAGAATCGCTTTCGCCTTATCATTGAGCGGTACTCGGATGGTACGTGGTTTGTGGTTCTTTGTCTTTTCAGCAATGTATTCCACAGCACCATCAACGATGTTGGCACGTGTCATCTTTTCAAGGTCTCCCACACGGCAGCCGATGAGACAATGAAACATGAATATGTCACGATATACTTGTGTGGATGGCGTTTCGTTACTGAGGTCGGCATAGTAGACTTTGTCACGCTCTTCAAGTGTAAGATAAAATGGAGGACTGTCCAGCACCTTAGGCATCTCAAAGGTTGCGAAAGGGTCGTTTGTCGTAATATTATGCTTCAAACACAAGTTCACAACCGTGCGTATTCTTCTGAATATAGTATTGATGGAATTTTCCGTTAGTTGGCGTGGTTTGAAACGCTCCTCTATGTCATCGAAGATTTGAGGATAATGTTCATAATATTCAGCCTCGTTTACCAGATATTTATGAAACTCACGCAAGTCATCGGCTGTTATGGCATCAAGTCGCATGGTGTAACCTCGTCTACGCATGATTTCCCTTTGGAAACGCTCGAAGTGCTGCAGCTTACGTACGTTATGCTCATGATGCCTTATGGATTCCTTTTCCATCGGATGGTTCTCGGCATACTGTTGGCATTGATACACAAGACTGTATTCGTCACCTTTTCTGCCTTGGCGGATGTTGATGTTAGGATGATGAAACTCCTCAATAACACCTTTTAGCCAACGGCTGTCCGCTCCATGATAATATTGTGCGGATATAAGTGCCGTCAAGTCCTGCACGGCTTTGTCGAATGCTGTGCGCTTTGCCTCCGCTACAAGAGCCACACGTGTCTTGTAACCCTGCCGTTCCGCGCTCCAATGATTAGGATTGATGGATAACTCGCTGACAGCCTTGATGTCAGTCTTGCCGTCACGCACACGGAAATAAACGTGCGCCTGGTCGGTTATGTTGTTCTTTGCCGAGGTTTCTCGGATGAATGCTGTTACTTTCATGCTAATCTATATATAATGATGTATAACTGGTAGATTGTATAAATGTTAGTTGATGAGGTTGACAAGATTTACTTTCGTTTCCTCATCAATCTCTCTGTATCTAGCGAAAGCTCTGCTTCCGTTTACATGTCCTGTCATGGAACTCACAAGCTCGGGGTCTTTCACTTTCTTGTATAGGTTGCCGATAAAGTTGCGTCTTGCCATGTGGCTTGTAGCGACATCACATATTGGCTTCTGAACCTCCTTTCCTGTGACGGTGTCAAGGATAGTAACCATTCTGTTAATGCCACATTCTCGAAGCACGGCACGGATGCCCTCGTTGTATTGATACACTTGCTTTGTCGGCAGAAGCTTTTCTTGCTTGCCATCGTAACGTTTTAATATTTCCATAGCCTTTGTGGTAAGCGGGACGCTCACGGTCTGCGACCGTTTGCGCATGGTTTTGTGTGGAAGATACTGCAATATGTCACCAACAATATTGTCTTTGGTAAAAGAGAACATGTCTCCGACTCTACAACCCACCATTGATTGGAAGATGAACAAGTCACGATACACTTCTAACTCTGGCTTGTTGTGTAGGTTTGCATTGTAAACCTTATCACGTTCTTCTATCGTCAGATAAAAAGGTGTGCCTTGCACGGCTGCAGGGATAGTGAATGCATCGCATGAGCGGTTTGTTGTAAACCCCATCTTGATGCACCAATGCCCAACAATACGCAGATGATGCATGATACCTATAATCTGTGTGCTTGACATCTGTTTGGGAGGGTGCATGCCAAGGTTAAACTGTTCGTAAAACTCAGGGTAGTCATTGTAATAAATATATTCGTTTATGACATACTCTCTAAAATCAAGGTAGTCTTCGGGACGGATAGTCTCGCAATAGAGCGTGAAGCCTTCCTCTCCTTCTACTTCCCTCTTGTAGGCTTCATAGCGTTGAAGCTTCTTGATTGTTGGTTTATAAACGAGTGCTGATTTCGGACTCATGGGATGTTCCGCAATGTATTGTTCCATTCTCGAAACAACTGTAGTCAATGTCTCTGTTGACTTTGAAGTTGGATTGACACATTCATCAATCACATTCTTCATCCATGCAACATCAGCAGTCGCAGAGTTATACTGCTCGCTAAGAGCCGTTGTAATGGTCTGCACCAAAACCTTGACTTTCTTCTGCTCGTCAGATGGTAATTTCTTTGTCCTTCGATAGGAAAGTGCATCATTGTCCCAATAGTCAAGCATAACCTCAATGTCGGAACGGACTTTGAGGTCAACATCCTTATCTCGGAGTCGAAAACAAAGATTGGCTTTTGCAGGAGCGTCTTTGTCTTTGGTCTTGCATTCCTTTGTGATGATGGTAATCTTCATGTTCCTATGTTTTTTATTTCAGCCACAAAGGTAATATCTTTCCCGTAAATGTTCCCACATATCCCCAATAAACTATGATTCGTTTAAATCTATTTATGATTTGGTTTTTGCACTTTCTTTCCTTATTATCAGTTGTTTGCATGGATTATCGTAAAAATTCATCAAGTAGAATCATTGTTGTTTTAGTATATACAGTTTCCACGCTTTTTTTGTGTCTGCGTATCAAGCCAAGTCTTTGATAAGATATCATCACGATATGGAAAAACTATTGCACCACATCAGATGTAAAATACACATAGGAGATAATCAAACTCCTCTAAGCGCTGGACTTACCTCCAACGCCCTCCCCGAATCAAGGGCCAATAAAACTAACGCCCTCACAAACTAGGGTGTACACCAATAATGTCCAGTTGAAAACCTCATTTATTCCTAACATAAAACGTTAAGGACGTACCGTATTGGTTAGCTCCTTGTACTATATGAATAAAAAATGAATAGTAACTTAAAAAATAAATTATTACTTTTTCTAATGATTGCATTTATGTTATCATGTAGAAATAAGAATTCTGACACTTGTAAAAAATGTCAGGAGCTTGTTGATGACGTTGGAAGAATGAAAAATCAACTTCCGCGTAAGCTGGATGAAGGCCTATTTCTTACAAGGGTAGAGTATAGAGATTCTACTTATTTTTTATGGATTGAGGTAGATGACAAACGTTATTCTTTTTGCTCGATGGATAGTCTTATGCAAAAACGCAGAAATGAAATTCTTTATGATATCATAGTATCGGAAGGGCAAGATAGACACAATTATGAATTATATGTTGAATACAACATCCGTATGCGTTTAATTTATAGCGGGAAAAACGACCAAAAACAAATTGAATTTACTATTACGCCGAGTGAAATCAATGAGTATCTTCATTCTAAAGCAGATGCTTATTCCAAATTGGAAATGCTAATAAATAGTACAAAGCCCATGGTCTCTGAAGATGTTAAAGGTATATGTGACCAAGCAATTACTCTGAAAGATACCATAGTTTATATAACTATCACTCTTGATGAGAGCATATATGATATATCAGAATTGAAGAATTATACCCAGCCTAATGAACTTATGGCTGAAATGCGTCTTGTTAACCCTAAACTTATTAGATATATGGCAGATGCAAAATGTGGATTGTGTTACCGTATTATAGGTTCTCTCTCTAAAAAAAGGTTTGAAATAAATATCAATTCTAAAGAAATAATGTTTAACAAAATAATTTTAGAAGCAGATGCTAAAATGAAATCTGAAATTGTAGAAAGTGATGAGTAAAAACTTAAACCTCAATAACAATGAAACTTTTGAATTTATTATTTGGAATGTTAGTTTTTGTTGCATTCAGTTGTACTAAAAGCAAACCAATGTCTGATTTGGAATTCTATGGTAATACATTTATCAAGATGTCAGACGAAGTTTTTGAAGCCCCTGATGACTGGATACGTGTAGTATTAGGTGATGGAGAGTTTGAAATAAGCATACCTCCATACATGAGAAACAATTCTACAGATGATGTTGAAGAATCTACGAATCAAACGTACATTTTTAACTATTGTGACACTACAGGACGAAGTAAATATCATTATGGCAGAATCTCTGTAGATTTTATAAGAGATCAACAATTCAATTTGGCAACAGAGTATATTCCATATAAGGATCAATATGATTTCTGGAAACCAATAGTACAACAAGCTCTGAAAGGCGGAAAAGGACCGGATGGTCTTTGGTATCCCGATGGCAAACTGTTGAATGGCCCTCATTGTTCAGCGTTGTATTCTAATGCTCCCATATACATTTATGATACTTGCTATAGGCGAGGGGGACATACCAAAGGAAAGGGTCCCGTTTCTGTCCATATGTCTTTGTTAATGAATAAAAAGGAGGCTGTAGTAATTACAGTATCGTACCATGACAAAGATTCTGTTCTTTTCAAAGATCTTTTTAATGTTGTAAAAACTTTCAAGTGGAACCAAATTTACAAATAAAATAACCATTTACTATATGACAATACTCTGTTAATTCTTATGTAATCGATTGAAAATGAGAGAGTTAATTAACG
>ERZ1023881.38-NODE-38-length-72443-cov-33.332472_pt1 | contig 72443 bp, 59 predicted proteins | sample MGYA00380393_ERZ1023881 | MGnify/ENA primary metagenome ERZ1023881 (study PRJEB33179, sample SAMN07449004) | human gut metagenome | biome: Human-gut; feature: Human associated habitat; material: Faeces | host: Homo sapiens | place: India: Bhopal | collected... | reverse complement strand
TTGAGGGGGTAGTGACAATTGTGTCGTGGGAGTTCGAGTCTCCTCCTCTTCACCAAAGTTGTTCTGCGGCAATAGCTCAGTTGGTAGAGCACAACCTTGCCAAGGTTGGGGTCGCGGGTTCAAGTCCCGTTTGCCGCTCTTCTTTTTATTATCCTATCTTATAAACCAGATTTCGACAATCAATGAATTTATACTTGAGATATTTTGATAAGGAGACATTAGTTCATAATGTCGACGAGGCTTTGGATTTTTTGAGTTCAATTCCCGAGATAGGCATGAATCCAGATCTGGAGGCCGATATCAGGGATTATGCTCAAGGTGAAGTCTATTATCCTAAAAGGTATAAAATTCGCCCCAGAGTATACTTTATTATAATTAAGACTACAGCGGCTACAATGCTTGACTTCAAGCAGAAGAAGGCTCTTCATTCCAACGGACAGAACAATGGTTCGGCGGCTGATAAGCGTGACGGAGCTTCTGCCACGACTAATCGCCTTACAGAAGAACGTATGGGATGGTATGAAGGCGAGCTCGACTTCAAGCGCGTTGTGCTTGTTCCTGCTACTGGAAAGCATGAGTATCGCGATACGAAGTTTGTAGTGCGTTGCAAAGCCAACTCTGGTCAAGATTGCTACAATCGTATTGTAGAGCATTTGCGCGGAAGAGTGGACAATCGTTCGCAGTTCCCGTCTGCAAAGGGGAAGAATTTCCATTATAAGTATTTGGGAATGTGGAAATAAAAGAGAAAGAACATTGATATAAAGAAAGGGTGTCTGCCATAGTAGCATGGCACCCTTTTGTCTTTTTATATATCATAAACCATCATAAAAACACAGTTTAGATATGAATAAGGTTCTACTAATCGGAAATGTCGGCAAAGAGCCAGAAGTGAAATATTATGACGCTGATCAGGCTGTGGCACAGTTTTCGCTTGCTACAACGGAGCGTGGCTATGTGCTTCCTAACGGAACGCGTGTGCCGGATCGTACTGACTGGCACAACATTGTGGTGTGGCGCGAGTTGGCTAAGATTACGGAGAAATATGTGCATAAAGGCGACAAGATCTGTATCGAGGGTCGCATTCGTTATCGTTTTTATGACGATAAGAAGGGCATCAGACACTACGTTACTGAGATTTATGCCGAGAATATGGAGCTTCTTACTCCTCGTAACGCTTCTTCTGCCAAGCCACAGGCTGTAGATGCAAGCCAACAACAGGGCGTGGGTGTCAATAAGATAGACACTCAAGATGACGCCTTGCCATTCTAATCATTATAATTATGCTTGACCCTTATATAGATTTTTTCGTACAGTCATTTAATGACGTTTCCTTCCAACTGCCTACGTTGGGTGTGTTGTTTGCAATATTCTTGGTGATGTTGCTTATGGGAGCTTCTGCCTTTGCAAGTGGTTCGGAGATAGCTTTCTTCAGCCTTTCACCTTCCGATCTCTCAGAGATTAGCGACCAGCGTACGTCCAGCGATAAGAAAATTCAGGCTTTGCGTGAGGATAGCGAGCGCACTTTGGCAACCATTCTCATCACCAACAACTTCGTGAACGTCACCATTATTATGTTGTGCAATTACATTTTTGCTCACATAATGAACTTTGGTCCGCGTGCATATTGGTTGCAGTTTCTTTCGTTAACGGTTCTTCTTACCTTCCTGCTCCTTCTCTTTGGCGAGATTATGCCGAAGGTATACAGTCGTCAGGATCCGTTGGGGTTCTGTCGTAAGTGTGTTGGAGGAATCACTTTCTGCCGTAAATTGTTCTGGCCTATTGAGAACGTGCTACTGAGAAGTGGTGTGCTTGCCGAAAAGGTGGTGCAGAAGGAGAGCCATGTACTTAGCGTAGACGACCTTGAGCAGGCTCTTGAGCTTACTGATAAGGACGATATCAAGGACGAGCAGAGTATGCTTAAGGGTATTATTCGCTTTGGTGACGAAACAGCAAAGGAGGTTATGACCAGTCGTCAGGATATTGTTGGCATTGATATAAGGTCTACTTACCAAGAAGTGCTCAACTGTGTTATTGAGAATAATTACAGTCGTATACCGGTTTATCAGAATAGTGCGGATAATATCCGCGGCATTCTCTACATCAAGGATTTACTTCCGCATCTCTCTAAACCCACCACCTTCCGTTGGCAGAGTCTTATGCGTCCTCCTTATTTCGTTCCTGAAACAAAGAAGATTGACGATCTTATGCGAGAATTCCAGGAGGACAAGGTGCATATCGCCATCGTTGTGGATGAGTTTGGTGGTACGAGTGGTCTTGTTACCCTCGAGGATATCCTTGAGGAGATTGTAGGCGAGATAAACGACGAATACGATGAAGAAGACAAGACTTACACAAAGTTGAACTATAACACGTACATCTTCGAGGGCAAGACTTTGCTTACCGACTTCTGCAAGATTCTGAATGTGGATGATGATGAGTTCTCTGATGTGGAGGGTGATGCAGATACGCTTGCCGGACTCTTGCTTGAGATAAAGGGAGACTTCCTTAGCGTCCATGAGAAGATTGACTATAAGAACTATACCTTTGAGATTGTAAGTATTGAAGAACGCCGTATCAGTAAGGTAAAGGTAATTGTTCATGAGAATCGTGATAAGTCGGCTTCTGATGAGTAGTAATCCTTATAGTAGTTATACGGTATGGCATTATTGTTCATAAATGAAATCAATAAGGATGTACGTCTTGGTGTTTGGGAGATGGAAGAGAATCTCAATTATGAGCAATTCGCTTCCTTGCCATTCTACGACCGACTGATGAGTCTGTCAGAGAATAGGCGAAAAGAGACTGCTTCTGTCTATTCCTTGCTCTTTGCTATGACGGGCAACAGAAATATTGTTATCGGTCATGAACCTTCAGGCAAACCGTATGTGGAAGGTTATAAGATTGGCATTAGCCACACCAAGGGTTTTGTTTCTGTAATACTGTCTATGTCTTGCGATGTGGCTGTGGATATTGAATACATCAATACCCGAGTGCTTCGTATAGCAGACCGATTCCTGCGTGAGGATGAGAAGCCTGCCACCTTGCTGTTCTCTATGAAGAAAGATAAGAGTGGGGATAAAGGTATCATCCCTGACGTTATCCCAAATGTAATCCCGACGTTGCTGTTCTGGTGTGCCAAGGAAACAATCTATAAGCTGTATTCAGACGAGCGTCTGACTTTCCAAAACATCAAGATAATGGATGCGGAGCAGGGTGGGGCATTATGCGGCAATAATCTCATAACCGGCGAGAGCGTCCGTATAGACTATACGTTCAATAATGATTATGTATTGACGTATGCAATAGAATAAAAACAATAGGAGCTGCGGATATCTTTGTCCACAGCTCCTATTTTCTTTATTCGATAAATTTCTTCAATGCTGCAGCTACGCCGTCCTCTTCGTTTGACAGCGTGACGTAGTCGGCTGCTTCCTTCACTTCTTGCGCTGCATTCTCCATGGCGATTCCCATACCAGCCAGTTTAATCATACTTATGTCGTTATATCCGTCGCCGAACGACATAAGGTTTTCGGTTCCTATGCCCATGATGGCGAGCAATCTTTTCAGCGATTCTGCCTTGTCGATGCCCATTGGCACCAGTTCAATGAAGAACGGGGCTGATCTGAACACGTCCATCCTTCCCTTCATTATTCCAGCAAGGTCAGTCTCAGCCTTCTTCATTTCTTCTGGATCACCGGTCATAAGCAGCTTCGTTGGGTTGCGTTCGATGACGTCCAGAAGGTTCTCCACCTTTCTAACGGGCATCTTATTGATGCGCGACTCCTCAAGAACGTATTTGTCTGTAGGGCATTCCGTCACAATCTCTTTTCCCTTATATCCCAAGAGAGCATGCTGGTGAGTCTTTGCGTATTCGTAAATCTCGGGTACGACATCCTCAGGAAGGCAGTTCGAATAAATCTCTTCCTTGGTGCGCCAGTCCACAATCTTTCCTCCATTGTAGGCAAGGATGTATCCTCCCTTTGTGTCCAGTCCCAGTTCGTCCGCCAATGGGGCGATGCCGTATGTGGGACGACCTGAGGCAAGAATGATGCTGATGCCCTTCTCCTGCGCTTCAAGCAGGGCTTTCTTTGTAAGAGGCGTTATTACCTTCTCGTGATTTGTAAGCGTTCCGTCAAGGTCGAGGGCGATGGCCTTGCAATTGAACGTTGTGGATGTATGATGTGATGTGTTCACGTGCTTTTTGTCTTTTAGTTCAACAAAGGGATTATGTGTATATATGTCTAAAAACAATAAATCCCAAGAACTGTCTTGTCCTTGGGATTCATGTGTTTGTTTGTTAGCTTAATGCTTTTATCATTACGCTATCTTGCTTATGCCTCAGCGGGAGCCTCAGCAGCCTCTGCGTTTGCAGCAGCTTCAGCCTCAGCCTTAGCAGCAGCCTCAGCGGCCTTCTTCTCAGCCACCTTCTTAGCGATAGCCTCGTTGATCTTCTTCTCTGCCTCAAGCTCCTTAGCAGCAGCTGCAGACTTCTCCTTAGCCTCGTTCTCACGTACAGAGTTCAGACCGTTCTGCTTGTTTTCCTTCCAAGCGTCGAACTTCTTCTGTGCTGTAGCCTCGTCGAAAGCGCCCTTCTTAACGCCACCACGGAGGTGCTTCATCAAGTATACGCCCTCGCCCTTGAGGATGTTGTGTGCTGTAGCTGTGGGCTGTGCGCCAGTCTCTACCCAGTAGAGTGCACGGTCGAAATCCAAATCTACGGTAGCAGGATTGGTGTTAGGGTTGTAAGTACCAATCTTCTCAGTGAATTTACCATCACGTGGTGCTCTTGAGTCAGCGATAACGATACGATAGAAGGCGTAACCCTTACGTCCGCCGCGCTGCAATCTGATTTTTGTTGCCATTTTTTTATTTTATTGTTTTATGGTTTGAATTATGCTACTAACTCGTAATAGCGGGTGCAAAGTTACATATTTTATTTTATATACCACATTTATCCGTATTCCCTGATTTGTATATTTATGTTATATTAACATAAGTTATCTATTTTATATGAATAGCTCGTTATTCTTTCTTTCGCTACATAACGGTTTAAGGTGAGCCACCAGCATGTTAAGACGTTCGCCTATGCCTCTTGTCTGAGCAGGACAAACCTTCACACAGCGCATGCAACCGATGCAAAGTTCATGATTGTTGCTCTTTGGATTGTCCAGTGATATAGCTCCCGTTGGGCATTCGCTCGCGCAAAGTCCGCATTCCGTGCAAAGGTCGCCGGCGACGGGGTAGGGGCCAACGCACCCTAGCTTGTAAGGACGGTTACCTGGCAATACAAGTGGCTCGAAAGGCAGTTCCTTCTTCGCCTTTCCAATTATAGCCGCGCCGAACGAGGCTAATTCTTTGGCGTCCTCAGCGTCAGGTCTGCCGGCGCCGTACATCCTGCAAATACTGTGTTCTGCAATGGCTGCAACAGCAGCTATCACCCTAAAGCCCATCTCCGTACAGACATCCTGCATTTCCACCAAGGCATCTTCATAGGCTCTGTTGCCATAGACAGCCACAATCACACACTTGGCACCGTTTGCCTTTATGCCTTTCAGTCTTTTCACAGCCAAAGCTGGCACACGACCAGCATACACGGGCATGGAGATAATCACCAAGTCGTCAGCAGAGACTTGTGGATATGACAAGTTCTCCTGCTTTGTGCAATGTTCAGTAATGTTGCTCTCAGCCTCCATTGCTTTACACAATAATTCGCTTACACGGCGTGTTCCACCGGTAGGGCTGAATGTTATTTGATGTATAGTTTCTGTTTTGTTCATATCTGAATAAATTAGTTCCCCGTCAATCCGTTCTGACTTCATTATCTTTATACTGTCCGTCGTTATGGATATCTCAGGAACGTCAATGTCGGTAATGACATGCGTGGGATGTTGGACGATGGAAATGTGAGGGAAGAAAGCTTGCATTCTGTATTTTACCCCATGATCCGTAAGTCGCTCGCGTAGCTGCTTGGCTAATGCCATGACCTGCTCACTCTCTTTTATGCCACACCAGATAACGCCGGCTCTTGTAGGGAATGTGCCGAGCTTGCCCAACGTCATCGTGAAGGGCTCGAACTCCACCTCGCTCACAGCCTTGCGGATCTCTGGCATGTCATAGCTCTCGCCGATGAAGGCAAGCGTCATGTGAAGGTTTCGGTAAGGACAATAGTTGCCCTTGACACCCTTCGCTTTCAACGTGTCCTGCAGACCGACCAGAGCCTTCTTCACCTCGTCGTCAAAACGTATTGCTATGAATATGCGAGCCATTATCGTGAGTGTCTGTGTAGTCTATTCTATTCCATTCCATAATATACCTTCTTGTACCAGTTTGTCCAATCGGGTAGATACTTAACAGCTGCATTTACCAAAGAGTCCGACTTGAAGTCAAAAAACTTATGAGAGTTCTTTGTGAGTTCACGAAATTCGTTCATCGTATTGTCGAGGAACGTATTCTCCGGATGGGTGACAACGGAGAAAAAGACATCAGCGAATGCTGCACAGTGTTCAAGTTCTAAGGCCATCATCTGATTTCTCCAAAGTTGGTTCATGCCACCTCTGAAAGGGCAACCAGTCCCATCATAGTTACCATTGAAGAATGTAGACTGGGCATCCATGATATTCCAGTAATAATAGCCACAATGCTTGTGATAATAGCACTTCTTGTGGTCTTTCAGCAAATCTATCATACTACAAGTTGTGCAGTTGATTTTTTCTGATTCAGAGATGCCCTTTGAGCGATAACCACCGCATGTGCTAAATTCCTGTTCTGTCAACTTGTGCTCTATCAGCCATAGGCATAGCTTGTTGTCTTTGTCTCGGTATGCGATAGCGACATCAGCGTCTGTTCCTGCATGAGGGCTATGATCCCCAAGAAGTCCTTTTGAACCCTTTAATGAAGATTCCCAGTATTCAAAGCAATATCCTTTCCTTAGTTGTTCTCTGTCTATGTGGGCGAATCCTTTCGGTGCGACTCCAGATTCTATGAGTATCTGGTCTGCTTTATTGCTTTCAAGGATTGGAACAAACAGGTTGATGCATGCTGTCTGCGAACTGGCGACATGTGATGATGCTGCAAGATGGGGTTTGTAGGCAAAACTACTTGCTTGAATATCTTTTACCACTGGCCTTATGCCTGCATATAACATAGAAGGAAGCTTTTCGTCACAATATGGTTTAGGAAATAAGCAGTCGTGTTCCACTCCATGTGATGAAACACCCTTTTCCACGATTCCAAGGTATTCCTTCTTATACTTTATCAAGTAAGAATAAACCTTCTTTTTAAAGTCCTCGTAAGACATAAGCTGAATGATTTATGTTTATTATTGTTGGATTATTTATCAGATTGTACCGACTGTCCACCACACAGGCATTGCTATATATAACATTTTCTTTTATTGTTTTACCATAAGCATCGTGCTCGTGACCGAACAAATGGCAAGTAGGATGTAACTTCTTCAGAAGTTCGGCAAGAGTAGCATTTCCTCTATGTTCCGGACCTTTTCCGTAGTTAGCAAGGTCACATGTTCCCTTGGGTGGCATATGTGTGATCAAGACATCTGTATCGTCTGGAATATTGTTGATGAATACGTCCAAATTGCCATCCATGCAGTCTTCCATAAACATTGGTATACCATAAAACTTTATGCCATCTATGACAACACTGTTGTTGTATAAGTAGTGAACGTTTCGTGAGAGTCCATCAATATGGTCTGCCCCATACATACACATATCATGGTTACCCGCGATGAATATCTTATGTTTATAAGGTAAGTTACAGAACCAGTTCATGAAGTCATACGCTTCCTCTTCACTTCCTGCAAAAGTGAAGTCGCCGCTATGTACGATGACATCTGCTTCGGGCAATGACTTCAGATTCTTGTGCTGACCATGCGTGTCAGATAAATGCAATATATCAATAGGATTCATATTCTTCACCTTTCTTCTATCTTTATGCGAAGGTACACAAAATCTATGTGATATTGCATAAAAGCAATGCTTTTGTGTATAAAAAACCTGTCGTAATCTCAACGAAAAAGTGAGATTACGACAGGTTACTTACTTGTTCTTCTCGTAATATCCAATGGCAGTCTGTATGTTTTTCTGTACTGCCTTTGTGCTGAACGTTGCACCGGTGCATCCGTCTATGTCTGTACGCTCGGCGAGCTTCTTAGCCTTTGATACTTTCAGGTTGTTGTATAGTGGCAGCAGAAACTTCTTTATGCGGGCGAAGTAAGGCACTGTTTCTTCGTTTTTCAAAGCCACCACTTTCAGCACCTTGCCGTTCTTGAAGTACACCTCTACTGGGGTGCCTTTGCGATAGCCACGGGCTTTACATATTGTTCTGGTGTTTACTGAGCAGGTGCCGTCGGCGTGTCGTTTCATCACGTTGTCGGCTTGGATGGTGATGGCTGCGAGGAGCAGCAATGTTGTCGCTGCTCCTCTTTTGATGCACTTCCTTATTGAAAGCATGTTCTTTGTCATTTCTTTTTCTTTTTCTGAGTTATTTCATTGTTACCTGAATGCGATTGCCTGCCGCTGTGAGCTGTCGGCAGAAGTCGCGAATGCTGTCAGTGGTTAGACTGTCCACCTTCTGCAGATAGTCCTTGTTGAAGTCGATGCCCTCGCGCAGTTCGTGATAGCGCACGTATTCCCACCATCCGTTGGTGAGCACGGCGCGACTGTAGTTCTTGCGAGCATATTCCTTCACTTTTTCCAGTTGTTCCTCGGTGGGACCCTCTTCTGCCATGCGTTGCAGTTGCTGGTCTATTACGGGCAGAAGCTCGTCGTATTTGTTCGGGTCGCAACGGAAGCTGACGGTCATTGAGCATCCGTCTGCAGGATATCTCCAGAACTGTCCTTCGACGTTAACGCCGTATGTGCCTCCTTTTTCCTCGCGCACCTTTTCTGTGTAGATGCCGCGCATAATCTGAGAGAGCACGTCAAGCTTGAGGTCCGTGTCTGCGGTATAGGCTATTGGTGCAGAATAGACGATGTTGGTCTGTGCCGAAGGAGTTGCCATCTCTTTGTGGAACACCTTCGTAACCTTTCCCTCCTGAATGTCGAGAGTGTATTCTCCGGGTTTGCAGTCGTTGTTGGTGTTCTTCTTGCCAGGCAGACTTGCCACGTACTGGCAGATAAGCTCTTCGAAGTCGTCCTCGCGTATGTCGCCCGTAATGATGAGGTTCATGCCGGAAAGATTGCTGAAGCGCTCGTTGTAAATCTGGTAGATACGGTCGAAGCTTACCTCGTTCATGCGGTCAGCCGTGAGCGGTTGGGTGCGCTTGCGTTCTCCGTATACGGCTACGCGCAACGAGTCGTTGTAGGTGACGTTAGGGCTTGCGTTGCGGTTACGCAACATCGACTGTTGTTTGGATATCATATTCTGGAATATGGCCTTGTCCTTGCGCGGATTGGTGAGGTAGAGATACATTATCTGCAACCACGTCTTAAGGTCGGACGCCACGCAAACTCCCTTCACACCTTCTTCCTCGTCGTCGATGTATGGCACCACGCGCAGCGCCTTGCCCCGGCGCTTCTTCTCGAGAGTGAGAAAGTCGAAGTCGGCAGCTCCGCTCTCTTTCACTACGCTTCCGAGGAATTGCAGCGTCGGAGCGTCTGTGTCAGGATAGAGCGAGCGACCGCCCATGCGAAACATGTTTATAGTGAGGCGGTTGGGCTCGATGTCTGACTGTCGTGCGCTCACCTTTATGCCGTTAGAGAGGAGATATTCGGTGTAGCCGTTGGCGGCTGTATGCTTGGAGAGAATCTTGCCCTTCTTGGGCAGCTTCTTCATGAAGACAGGGTCAACCTGACGTGACGAGTTGTCGTTGGCGTATTCCTGCTTCTGCGCATTCTCTATCCATGTACGGAACTGATTTTCTGACGGCATGGTGTATGGCTTGCCGTCATACTCTGTCGGACCGAAGACGATGCACACCTGATTCTGATTGTCAGCCATTTCCTTCATCGTCTCGTTGATGTCGTCGAGAGTGACGCTGGCAGAGAACTCAGCCTCCAGAGCTGCCTCGTATTCGATGTTCATGCAAGGCTCGTCGCTACAGAAGTTAGACACGATGTTCTTGGCATATTCGGCGTTTCGTGTCTTGTCCTTGTTGTCAAGGCGGTGTTCGATGTTGACGGTGTGCTGCACCTTGGCATGCTCCAGTTCAGCCTCCGTAAATCCGTAACGTCTTGCCTTCTCCACAATCTCTATGGCTGCATCAATGCCAGCCTGCGGATTATTGGGCATCAGACCGATGTTGAGAGCGAAGGCATCCTTCTCGGTGGTGACGTAGAAGTTGCCTGCGCGGCAACTTGCTGACATCACTCTCGGCTGTGCCTCGTGTGAAAGCTGAGCCAGTCGCTGACGCAGTATGAACATGGCGAGCTTCGACTTGTAGCTGCCGAGGAAAGCCTCGCGTGTGGCTCTCGTCTCTCGTGGTTCGGCATCGTGCTTCATGTATAGCGAGAAGTTGAGCGTGGGCTGCTCCTTGTCGGCTTGGGTGTATACTATCATTTCCTTGTTGTCAGGCACCGTATAGTAAGTGCGCTGTGGGGCACCTGCAGGTACCGAGTCGTCATTAAAGAGACTCTTTATCTTGGCTTCAATCTCGTCCACATTGATGTCGCCCACAACGATAATGCCCTGTAGGTCGGGACGATACCACTTGTGGTAATAGTCGCGCAGAACATCGTAATGGAACGTATCCACCACTTCTATATGTCCTATTGGCAGACAGTCGGCATACTTCGATCCGGCGTATATCACAGGCATGGCATTCTCCATCATACGCTGCGTTGCCATACGTGAGCGTCGTGTGCGCCATTCCTCACGTATCACGCCACGCTCCTGGTCGATTTCGTTGTCCTTGAGTAGCAGCGAGCCAGCCCAGTCGTGCAGAATGATGAGGCAGGTGTCTGTAACGCCCGCCTTGTTCACGGGAGCATTGGATATGTTATATACGGTCTGGTCTATGGAGGTGTAGGCATTGAGGTCGGCACCGAACTTTATGCCGTTGCGCTCACACCAGTTACGTACGGAGCGTTCGCCGCCATTGCCGTCAGGAAAGTTGCGAGTACCGTTGAATGCCATGTGCTCCAGAAAGTGAGCCAGACCGCGCTGCTCTGGGTTTTCAAGTATTGAACCAACACGCTGAGCTATGTAGAAGTCGGCCTGTCCTGGAGTCTGGGCGTTGTGGCGTATGTAATAGGTAAGCCCGTTGGCGAGTTTGCCTTTGCGAATGCAGCTGTCGAGAGGCAAGGTCTGTGCCGAGACAGCTATGCAGCTGCCAAGGCACATAAGAAGAGAGAAGATACGTCTTTGTCTCATATTCAGTATTTAAGTTGTTTTTATAGTCGGGTGTCTGTTTTTTTATTTCTCAACCATCTGAACGCCTCCGGCTGTATATTCCTTGTTGTTCTTGACAATTACGATCTTGCCGTTTCTCAGGAATACACCGTTGGCGGTCTTGTTGACATTCACGTCGCTGATGCCAGTCGGGTCAGTCGGGTCGAGAGGCAGAACCTTGAGTCCGGCTCCAATCACGTTGCCATCGCCAAGAGCAATGGTGGTGTTGCCGCGCAGGTTGCCGATAAACTCAGAGGTGCCAGTAGATGTTACCTCGCCATTGTTAGTGCACTTCACTACCGATACCAGTCCTTCTGCACGTGCCGAATTGCCTACGATGCCGGCTACGTAAAGGTTCTGTCCGCTTACTGCTCCGTTATTGACGCAGTTGCTGATAGCCGTTGCTGCCTCGTCGCCCTTCATCACGTTGCCGACGATGCCGCCCACGTTCTTCACGCCGTTAATCGAACCGCTGTTTGTGCAACCCTCGATGTCCACAGCGTTGCTGGCGCAGCTTACGATGCCGGCTGTGTACTGCTTGCTCTTGGCTGTTCCATGAGTGTCGTCCACGTTGCCGCTGTTGGTGCAGTTTCGTATGGCGCCAGAGTAAGAGCCGGCAATGCCTGCCGAACCAAGACCGTTGCTGGTTGAAAGATTGCCGCTGTTGGTGCAGCCCTCTATAAGATAGCTGTACGTAGTGATGCTTTTGCCCGACTGCGATCCGCCGCAGATGCCAGAAGCGTAAGTCATAGCCGTCACGTTGCCGTAGTTATGGCAGTCTTTCACGGTTCCGTTGCCGTTGACCATGAATCCGCAGATACCGCCGGCAGCGAAGTTTGTGGCTGTGATGTCTGCATAGTTGGAGCAGTTCTCTATGGTGCCCATATTTAGCGAAGCGATGGAGCCGACGTAGTTGTAGCTTGTGATGTGGTTGTTCTCGCTGAAGACGATGTTCTTCACCACGCCGTTCTTGTCGATGCATCCGAACAGGGCGTTATACTTACCTTCAGCATTATTTCCGTTCTCGGTGTGATAGATGCCGCTGATGGTGTGTCCGTCGCCGTCAAAGGTTCCGTCAAAGCCATAGGCTATCTTAGTGATCTGGGTGTTGCCGTCCTTGCCGATGGCAGGCAGTTGCGTCGGGTTCGCTTCCGAGCCGCCGAAGTCGATGTCATTAGTCATCTTAAAGTACTCGCCGGTTCCCTTGTGGTCTGCGTTGCAGTTGTTTGCCATTGCCGCAAAGTCGGCTGCTGTGCTGATGATGTAAGGGTCTGCCTCCGTGCCGGTGCCGTTAAGACCCCATGATACTGTAGAGCCGTCGCTCTGAGCCATTGCTGTCATCGCTGCTATGCAAGCGAAGATAAATGTAAATGTTTTCTTCATATTCTGATTTTTTTTAAGTTGTTTCCTAAAATGTTGCTGCCGCGGTTACGGTCAGCGTGTTGCGTGTCTGTCCTTTCATGTCACCATCGGTGGCTTGGCGGAAGTCATATCTGAGCGATATTGCAGGACGTAATGGCGTGCCTTTGAACGGCATTTCGTATTTGACGGCTGCGTGTGTTGCCACTTGGCTGAAGCTGCCCATTGTGGTTATCACTCCTGCTTCTGCTGTCCATAGCTTGCCTCCTCGTGTGAGCAGACTGCGTCGGGCGCTTACAAACGGAGCGATGATGTGGCGCGATGTGGTGTATGTGTCAGGATAGACGTAGGCGGTCTGTCGGCGTGTCCAGTAGTGGGTGCCTCCCATGATGTGCCATAAGAATATCTGTCCCGACGGCTTCCAGTAGGCGTTAAGAGTAGCCGTACCGTATGTCTGCACCTTGTCTGCCATCTTAGTGGGTTCGAAGTATTCGTAGTATGTGGCTGCCGTGCCGTTAGTGGTTGTTGTCTGCCTGTAGTTCTCGCGTTCGGATGTGAGGCTTTCGGTGGTCAGGCGCAGGTCCATCCATACGAGACGCTCCACGTTTTGTGTCATGTCGTAGCGCAGATGCATTGCGAGGCAGTCGCCGTGGTGTTGCTCATGCGAAGCGCTGTATTGCGACTTACGTCCGTAGTAGCCGGTGCGGTGGCAGTACGTGATGTCAGCGAACAGGCGGTCATACTTGGCTTGAGCCGTCACGCCAATGTGTTCTGACAACAGTGGCAGACGGTTCTTGCTGTCGGTGAACCCTTCGGTGCCGAAAGTCTCACGTTCGCCATGACGGTTGGCATAGTCGATGAGCGTGTAGTAAATCTGGTCCGTAGTGCCGTAGGTCTTAAACTGCATAGCCTCTATGCGACGGTTATAGACCATTCCTACACCAATGCCGCTGTTGTGAGGCAACGCAAGGAAGGCATCCGTCCTTACTGCCATGTCCGTCAGCGTATTGCTGTGACGAAGGTCGCGCTGCTTGGCGTATGTGCCGGCTGTATAGTTGAGGCGTGCGCCTACAGCCAGACGTCGCCATACTCTCCAGCCGATGGCTCCGTTTATGCAGAATGTCTCCATGCTCTTGTCGCCGGCATTGTCGTTTGTTTCCTCAACGAGGTCAAACGGCTTCAGATTCATTGTTGGCATAAGCATGCTGCCGGCAGCATCTGAGATGTTGTGTCGGCTGTACGTGGCTCTGCCGTAAGCCACAATGTCAGCCGAGAGTCTGCAGTATGACTGCACGTCGGCATCATAAGCGTCCTGACGCTTTCCTTCTGACATGGTGTGCAGCTTGCCTTCGTCGTGACGATAAGAGAGCGTGGCGTAAGCTATGGTGCTGTCGTCGAAGGAGGTGAGAGCTGCGGCGTTGTCTGATGTCAGCCATACGTTACGCTGCTCGGTCAGCCGGAAGTCGCGTTGTGCCATTGCCGGCAGACACAGCAGATTAGCGAAGAGAACAATTTTCAGCTTCATAGAAGTCATTTGTTGAATTGTTAGTGTCCTGATATACGGCATTCCCGTCCACGGTCTTCTCCACCTTTCTTATCAAGGCATGTCCGTAGCCTCCGGTAAGAGTGGCATAGCCATTGTCCAGATCGGATGTTAGGCGCTTCTTGCAGTTGGCAAGAGCTGTGGCGTTATACACCTCTACTGCGTCAATCACCCAGCTACGCGGCATCTTCAGACAGGCATACACGATGTTGCCCTCTTTGCCCGTCGGGTATATCATATTGGCATTGTCCTCGCCGAATTCCTTAGGCGTTACGCCCTCGGTGCGAAACATTATCACGGCTGGAGAAGTCTGGCTCATCGCCCAAGCATTGCCCTTGCCGTATTTCACCGCCTTCAGATAGTGGCTGACCGGAATGACGTCGGCAGGAGAAGGATAATACATGGTGTTGTTATACTTGCCTCCGTCGCTGCTTGTTGCCTCCACGTCGTACATGCAGTAGTAGGCTGCGTTGGCATAGTTGACAGAGTTGCTGTAGGTCTGCGTGTTGTCAATGGCTCCATGCACGTTCACCACGAGTTCCGAATAGGCCGCTATCGTGCAGCCCGGTTGGAAATACCAGATGCCGTTGAGCGCCGGAATCCAGTCGGCGTCGGCATAGTCCAGCTTGCCTCCGTTGAGGAAGGAGTGGGTGTTGGCTTCGGCATTGTATGGCTCGACGATGCCGAAACCTACGTTGTCGAGCGACACCGTCTCGGATGAGTTGTTGTAGATGATGATGCACTTGTCTATGGCGAATTTGCCTGACCCGTCGTCTTTCTGACAACCTCCATTATACAGCTCCTTTATAAGTATAGGGTTGGCTGTCTGCATGGTTGTGACGCTGACTGGCAGCATTATGTTAGTGCTGGCGTTGCCTATAGCCACGTCGGACAAAGCTCCGTTGCATACATGACGGAAGTATTCGTCGTCGCTCACCTTCGATGCGCTGACGCTGTATATGCCAGCGGGCAGAGTGAAGCGGGCAATACCGTCGCCGTCTGTGGAAGCTTCGAATGTGCTGCCGATGTTGTTGGTCATCTTTACCGAGACATCAGCTACGCTTTCGCTCAGCCTCACCTCGATGTTGTAAGTGTCTATATGCTCGTCGTAGCTGCACGATGCCAATATGGTCAGTACAGTAAGCAGCAGGGCAAAATAGTGTTTCATTATATTGTTCATATTTCCTTGTCTTTACTCGTATGTTGTCTACTCGTCTACAGTCTTACAACTTCACTCTGACGGATGCTCCATAATAGAACTTCGGGACGTATCCGCTGTCAAACAGCGATGTCTTCAGCCCGGTTTGTGCATTGCGAACGGACGCCAAGTTGTTGAAGAAGTTGTTGGCGTAGAACGAAAGGCTCACCCATTTGCCTATCTCCTTCGTTACGGAGAAATTGGCTGAGCAATATGCCGACACATCCTGCGGATTGAAGTAATATGCAGTGTTGCTTCTTACTATCAGATTGCTCAGTTGGCGATATAGTGTAGGATTGTTGTCCTTGGCAGCCAGAAGAGCCTCTGCGAAGGGAATGCGTTCCGATGGATTATCCCATGTAGAGTAGTATTCAGGGTATACAGCCACATAATGGTCGGTCTGTCCTGTGTATTTCGTTCCTGTCACGTCGCCAGCCTCGTTGAGCGTTATGGTTGTGCGATTGTCCGAGAGATTTCGTCGGTAGTTTAGCAATGTCGCCTCCAGACGCATGGTCATGATGAGTCGCAGTCGTGGTATGCGTGCCGTCAGAGTGGTGTTGAGGCTGCATCCCTTGTCCAGCATGCCGTTGCTCACCGTAGGCGTGCTTGCCGTTGAGGCTGATGTGACGTTGCTGCCTACGTAATAGCCTATGAGCGGTTGTACGTCGGTGCTTTCGGCTTGGTCGCCAATGCCATTGGGACTGCCCGCAATGAGCGTATTGTCGATGCCGCGATAGTGATAATACTTGCCGTCTATGCGCAGCGACAAACCTAAGGTGTGACGGTTGCTGATGATGGGCATCTCTGCCACCCATTCCAGTCCGTAGCGCGTAACGGGCGAACCGTTCACATACTGTCTGTTGGCGGTGTATGTGCGGCGGGTGGAGTAGGGCAGCGTCACCGTGTGACCGTCAGTGGCTGATGTCACGCTTACCACGCCCGTATTCGGGTTTACGTCGTATATGCGGTCGGCGGCGGCAATCCCGCATCCCTCAAGAGCCGACTGCGACGTCTGGTTGTAGGCAAAGGGTGTGTATACGTTCAGAGTCTGATACGGATTGTTCGTGCGGCTCCAGAATGCCGAAACGCTCAGTCGCGCCTTGCCGACGGTTGCGTCCAGTCCTGCTTCCACCTGATTGGCATGCTGCCATTTCAGATTTTTGTTATATAAGGCGCGTTTCACGTCGGTGTAGTAGGCATAGTAAGCCTTGCCGTCAGCAGTCGATCCTGGTGTGAATACGAGGCGGTCTGTGTATGTGTCGGCTGGATAGAGCACCTGAAACGACGGCAGCTTAACGCTTTTGCCATAGCCGGCATGCAGCGTGAGCGACGCGTTCTTACCTTTTATTATATTATAGCGTGCGTTTAGTCGTGGCGAGAGGCTTGCTGCTGTGCCGTAGTCAGAACCGCTGATCATAGTGATGTCGTCACGCAGTCCGCCTACGAGCATCAGTCTGCCTATCGTAAGGCGTTCCTCTATGAACATGGCCAGACTGTGCATCGTTGGCAGGAGACTGTAGTCGTAGGGTCGCCATGTGGGAGCCAGACGCATGTCGTCATAGTATGTGCCCTGACCGTTGTTGCGTGTGGAGTTCAGTTCGGTGCCGACAGTCAGCTTGTTCACGGCTCCGAGAATACGTCGTGTCCACTCGCCCTTTAGTTTAAGCTGCATGGTCACAGGCTTTTGGTCGTTGAATGACCGCACATACCAGTAGCCCGTCGGGCCCAGTATGATGTCGCCAGCGCCCATGCCGTCAGCGTAGTCTTTGGCTATGGTATATCCGTTGGTCATGGTGTGCAGGTAGGCTTGAGTGGACGAAGACGACGTGTTGGTATAGCTTTCCGAGCGTCGGTCGGCTGTGGAGAAGGCAGCCTGCAAAGCTACGTTGAACACTCCGGAGCGCTTGCTGTTGCAGAGCCAGTCAATCTGCAGGTTGGCACGTAGCTGATTGTCGCGTTGGCGCTGATAGGTATCGCGAAAAGCGTCCGGGTCGGCTTCCGAATTATATCCTCCGATGTTGCCAGTCAGACTGGTTGTCAGATTGAGGCTTGAACCTTTCAAGCGGAATACCTTATTGTAGGTAGCCGACATGATGTTTCGGCTATACGCTGTGTGAGGCGAAGCTATGTCGGTGAATGAGCGTGCGTGTTCCAACGAGAAGTTGAGCGTACCGGCATTATGCGCCAATGCCATACCCTTGCTAAGCGCCACCTGACGTGTGTACGGATTCATCGACGCCTCCATAATCCATGGTGTATGTCCGCGACGAGTGTTCACCTTCACCACGCCGTTGCTTATGTCGCCATACTCCACGCCCGGTATTCCGGCTATCACCTCAATGCTTTCGATGTTGGATGTCGAGATGTTGCGTGTGGATGCTGATTGCGTCTCGCTCATGCTGGCATTGTTGTTCAGACGCATTCCGTCTACCTCGATGGCTGTTCCGAATGCGGCGTTGCCTCTCTCGCCAGAAGCGGAGCGCAGCGCCATGCGCGAGTCGTCCGTCAGAGTGGAGTTGACGGTCTGTCCGCCGGGCAGCAAAGCCATGATGTCGTTGAGCGATAGGGCTTGTGAGTGGTCGAGCGTGTTACGGTCAATAGAGTAAGTAGTGGTGCCGATTGTCGATTTCTTGCGTGCCGTAACCTCCACGCCTGGAATGCTTAGGTTCTCCTCCTTAAGGCGTATGTTCTTGAGATCTGTGTTACGATTGATATTGAATTGCACGGTTCGGGTGACGTATCCCAAAGTCCTAACCTCAATGGAGGTCGGTCCTTGGGGAATGTTCTCAATGGCGAATGTGCCGTTGACATCGGTGGTAGCCCATAAGTCAAGATTTGATACCTTGACAATGGCATACGGCAATGGCTGTAAGGTGCTTTCGTCAATCACACGTCCCGACACCTTGAAACGTCCGTCAATGGCTGTTGCTGTTGACGATGTGTTGGCTGTTGCTACTGCCGATATTGTCAAAAATAGTATTAATGCTATTGCTTTTCTCATTCCGTGACAACTTGTTTGTTGGACATTATACCCCGTTGTTTTTCAGTCGACAAAGTTATCACCGTTTCTCTTTTTATGCAATACCGATATTTGGGTAATTTGTATTCTGCTCGTTGCTTTACCAGAACATTTAGTACGGTTTTACAAGACCAAACCTGTCGTAATCTCAATAAAAAAGCGTGATTACGACAGGTTTCTTGCTTGAAAGTTGTCGTAATCTCGGATTTTTTATAACTTTGCGACAGGTTCCACTAATATGAGATAGATATGAAGGAGAATATTATAGGTAGAGAACAAGAGATAGAAAAGCTTGAGAATTATATTTCAAGCCGAAAATCTGAATTTATAGCCATTTATGGCAGACGTCGTGTAGGCAAGACTTTTCTCGTAAAAGAACTGTTTGAAGACAGATTTGCCTTCCGCGTTACGGGTAAAGATAATGTTACAACAAAGGAGCAGCTTATAAGTTTCAGTTTTGCACTTAACGACCAATTAGGTATTGAGACAAACGCCAATAATTGGACTGAAGCTTTCCGACTTCTTCAAAAAGCCTTGGAAAAAATGCCTGAAGGAACCAAAATAATCTTCTTCGATGAACTTCCTTGGTTCGACACTTATGCTTCCAACTTTATCAGTGCGCTTGAACACTTCTGGAATGACTGGGCTTCATATCGTAGCGACATAAAGCTGATAGCTTGCGGAAGTGCTACCACCTGGATGCTCAACCAAGTTATCAATTCAAGAGGAGGACTCCATAATCGCGTCACCCACAACATGCTGCTTTCCCCGTTCAAGCTACATGAAGTGGAAGAGTATTTCAAATCACAAGGATTCTATTATGAGCGACCGGAAATCATCGAGTGTTATATGGCAATGGGCGGTGTGGCTTATTACTTGTCACTTTTCGAAAACAACAAAAGCGTAGCGCAGAATATCCAGCAGCTCTGCTTCACACGTGGCGGAGAACTTACTGAAGAGTTTGATCGCCTGTTTAATTCGCTCTTCAAGAAAGCCGACAATCCTCTGGTCATTGTCACGGCACTGAAAAACAAGGGTAAAGGTATGACCCGACAGGATTTGCTTGATGCTACGGGGTTGGCAAACAACGGCAGGTTCAGCCTGATACTCAAAGAACTTGAGCAATGTGATTTCATTCGCAGTTATACCCCATTTGGCAAGTCGAAGAAAGATATGATGTTTCAGCTGATAGATCCTTTCTGTCTGTTCTATTTCAAGTTCATGCATAACAAAGGCTCATTCCTCGACAACTATTGGTTAAAGATGCAAACCACTGCAGAATATGAATCATGGTGTGGACATGCATTTGAAATAGTGTGCCTTCACCATATCAACGAGATAGTCAAAGCTTTGGGCATAGACGGTAGCATCAACACTCCTTGTTCATGGTCTTATCGTCCTACTGCCAAGGTTATGGCAGATGAGGAAGCTGACGAAGACTTGAAACACGGAACGCAAATAGACTTGCTGATAGATCGCTCTGATAAGTCAATCTCTATATGCGAGATGAAGTATTGCAATGGGGAATATGAGATAAGCAAGGCATACGACGCTCATCTGGCACACCGCTTAAAGGTTTTCAAGAAAGTGACGAAAACCACAAAGACGCTCATCCCAACCTTCGTAACGCCTCATGGCCTGTATAATAATATGTATGCAAGAAAGATAAATAGGCAGGTGACTGGAGACGACTTGTTCTGAATATAGATTGTCGAGTTGTTCGTCACGATAACATCGATGGACATATTCGTGAAACAAAAAAAACAATGAATATAATAGAAAAGACTATCAGTACAGAAGCGACAAGACGTAATGTACGTTTAATGATACCCGTCATGGTGCATTGGGCAAAGACGGGTCATAACGAGCACTCTTACGGGGATCTTATTCACGCCATAGGCAAAACTCAGTTCTCTGGTATTGGACATGCTCTATATGCTGTTCAAAAAGTTTTGAATGCATTATCTGAACAGACAGGTCGAGAAATTCCGACACTAAACTCTCTTTGCAAGAATGCCAAGACAATGTTGCCTTCCGAGGGCTTTGAATTTGTCAGCCCTAAATACAACGAATTGGATGATAACGGCAAGCGGAAGTTCGTGACAGGCCTCGATACTGATGCCATCAACTATCCATTTTGGAATTGGGTTCTGAAAGAACTTGGACTAAAAGAAGCAATACCTTTCACCGAAGAGCAATTGAATGCAATCGGGAATCCTCATTGCGGTTTCTGCGGAGAAGGTAAAGAGCATAAGGCATTGAAAGAGTATATATGCCAGCATCCTGATGTTCTTGATTATTCTGATGTTGTCCTTGCAAAAACAGAATATATCTTGCCATCGGGTGATAGGCTTGATGTTTACTTTGAACTGGCAGATGGAACTCATGTGGCTATAGAAGTAAAGCCCTGTATCTCTCCCGACCAAGATATAAGTCGTGGCGTATTCCAGTGCGTCAAGTATTTGGCTGTTATGGATGCGTTGCGCACCATTGAATGTAAGGACTACGAAATCGAAGTGGTACTTGTTACGGCAAAAGAGCTATCTTCACAGAATAAAACCCTTGCAGAAGAGCTGAATGTTGAATTTATTGACGGATTTAAAATATGAGCACAATGTGTGATACTAAGCATGGAAGATATTAGCAGATTTGATAATTTTTAATGGTTGTTTGCCAATAAGGTGGTTAAAGAGAATGTTCTTCCTGATGAGAATGTGCTCATGTACAGTGGACATTCAGCATTTTCAATTGGCTTCACCGAATTATACTTCGTGGAATTATTCTACGATAGATACGTGCGTGTATTTGGCTCTGCTTTTATACAGAAGAAGATTGATGCCTTGGACAATGAGGTTGCCAGAAGGTGGGCCAACTACGCCATGAACAGAATACCTGCTGTCATAAGGTACGAAAATGATGAATTTGCAAATAGTTTGGAAGACCTTCTGTGTAGATTGGATTTACCCTTTACATATTTGCTGGAGGTTTTCAAACCATATATGCCATTCTTTACAAACAAGGATTACTTCAAATTTGCATACGACAAAGTGGATTCGCCACTGTATAGGCATTTCTGGATTCTTCTCATTTTGTTTTATGAGAACGACTATCCGGCAGATGAAACAAAACACTATCCACAAAGTTATTGTACATGTGAAGAAAGGGAAACTTGCAAATTTTGCAGGAGATGCTGGTACTTCGAGGCACGCAATGGCAAAGATTATGATTTCGCCAAGGAAATGCTGGATTTCCAGAAGGAAATGACATTGTCGTTCTTGTCAATTGCGCCGAAAAACAAAAAACATGTCTTCATGTCTTCCTGTCTAAAAAACATGTATTCATGTCCTCTGTTATGCAAATATCGTCTAAACGGTAAAAAGCTGTTACAAAATAAAAATCGATTATAGAGTTCCGGTTTGCTGTTTTTACGCTGTTCAGCCGTGAAAACAGCACCTGCGCCTAACGATAGCGCCACTTTTACAGTACAATAGTGCCACTATTAGAGTGTAAAAGTGGCGCTATTGCATGATAATAGTGGCACTATTGGAGTGTAAAAGTGGCGCTATTGCAGCCCAATGATGCTTGTTTGGCTCCGCTATTCATTGCACATTTCTTTCCATAACCGTATAACCAGCTACACATCAACGCATTATCGCTGCACGCTCAAAACTCAAGAATTTCGCACCAAAGATTTTGTTGTGCGCTCAGCTCATAGTATTGAGCATTAGAAATGCAAATATTGTCTTCGTCAAGTTGCAAAACAAACGTAAATCTCACTGCGTTTATGCGTAATTGTGATGTATTATAATTATCTTTGCATTCAGATTGACCATCTCAGAGAAGATAACATAGACTGATAAAATGACAACAGACAATAAAGACAACAAACTATCTATGGGGAGTAGCGATTATGCCGAGATACTGCGACACGCTGTCGCAGTAATTGAACACGCGCGGACAGAAATAGCCCGACATGTCAATGGCTACGTCTCTACCGCATATTGGGAAATTGGTCAAATGCTTCATGAACGCAAGATTGAAAGTGGGTATGGTGACAGTGTTGTAAGAAGATTGTCGGCAGACTTGAAAGAACGCTACCCGAAAATGGGTGTTTCACCGCGAAATCTGTGGTACATGAAGAAATTCTATGAGCGTTACGCAGGACATAATGAGAAAGTGCAACGCAGCGTTGCACTTTTGCCGTGGTCACATAATATGTTGCTTTTGAGCAAAGGATTAGATGATGATGCTACTCTCTATTATGCCACAAAGACGGTGGAAAAAGGTTGGAATCGCGACTTGTTGCTCAATGCCATCAAACTCAATATGTATGAGACACAGGCATTGACAAGAGTAGACAACAATTTCGACAGCACTCTTCCTGCCGAACAAGCGCAGTATGCCAACGAAGTGTTCAGCAGCAGCTATAATCTTGGTTTCTTGGGAGTGACCAGTCCTATCTTGGAGCTTGAACTTGAAGACCGTCTTGTAAAAGCCATCACACGTTTTCTTATGGAACTCGGCAATGGCTTCACGTTCATAGGCAACCAGCATGTGTTGGAATATAACGGCAAGGAAAGTAAGGTGGATATGCTGTTTTTCCATCGAGGACTGCGTTGTCTTGTTGCCGTTGACCTAAAGATAGGTGCTTTCAAACCTGAGTATGCAGGAAAGATGAACTATTATCTTTCTCTGCTCGACCGCCTTGAGCGTGGTGCGGACGAGAATCGTTCCATCGGCATCATTCTCTGTGCTGAAAAAGACCGTGTAGAGGTGGAACTTGCGCTTGAAGATATGGGCAAGCCTATCGGAGTGGCGGATTATCAGTTGATAGTGCCGAAAGAGAAATTACAGAAAGTACTTGCTGACGAGATAAAGGCGTTTAGTGAGGAAAAAGAAATATTATAACATGGATATTCAAAGAATAAATCAGCATACATCCGCTTTCAACGATATAACGCATTACATTGAGAGCGATAATGGCAACGAAAAGGTTGAAGTATGGTTTGCACGCGAGCTTCAGTCGGTTCTTGGCTATGCACGTTGGGAGAATTTCACTATAGCTATAGGTAGAGCCGTAGAATCATGTAAATCACAGAATATCAACGTGGATGATCATTTTCGTGAGGTCACGAAAATGATAAGCTTGGCAAAAGGTGCTAAGCGTGAAGTCAAGGACTATATGCTTACTCGCTTTGCCTGCTATCTCATAGCCCAGAATGGTGATCCAAAGAAAGAAGAAATAGCATTTGCACAAGGTTATTTTGCATTGCAGACAAGGCGGGCTGAACTTATAGCTGAGCATTTGCAGCAAGTGTCACGTCTGGAAACACGCGATCGGCTGCGCGCTTCAGAAAAACAATTGTCTCGCAACATTTATGAGCGTGGTGTTGATGACCGTGGATTTGGTCGTATACGTTCAAAAGGTGACACGGCTTTGTTTGGCGGACATACCACCGAAGACATGAAACTTCGCCTAGGCATCAAGTCAACACGTCCGTTGGCTGACTTTCTTCCTACGCTGACCATTGCTGCAAAAAACCTCGCAACAGAAATGACAAATTACAATGTTGAGCAGAAAGACCTTTATGGTGAACCGAGCATTACTGCCGAACACGTTCAGAACAATGTAAGCGTAAGGCAGATGTTGGGGCAACGAGGCATAAAACCCGAAAACCTTCCTCCTGCTGAGGACATCAAGAAAGTGGAACGCAGAGTGGCAAGCAACGAGAAGAAAATAGAAAAGACTTCAAACAAATTGCCAAAGAAGGTTGATTAAGATTGAAGTGAATTCGATATTGAAGATATCGGAAACTACACATTGAAAATACGCAAGGAGGTAAGATTTATTACCGCAATTAAAGAAAATAGAAATGAAGTTGAATCAAATAACGGCTAAAGATAATAGACCAAAGAAGAGATACAAAGTTGTAGACCTTTTTTGCGGTTGTGGGGGCATGACGCTAGGACTTGAAAAGGCAGGGTTCAAAGTACTTGCAGGTTTTGATAATTGGAAACCCGCAATAGATGTTTATGGAGCAAATTTCCAGCATCCTGTGATACTATTAGATTTGTCAGATGTCAAATCAGCTATTATTGAAATTTCCAAATTCACTCCTGATATAATAGTAGGAGGACCGCCTTGTCAAGATTTCTCTACAGCAGGACTTCAGGATGAAAGCAAAGGGAGAGCAATCCTTTCTGTTTGTTATTCTGAAATAATATGCAGTATCAAACCACAATATTTTATTATGGAAAATGTTGCTGCCATCCGTAATACAAAATCGTTTCAGTTGGCAATAAATAATTTTAGAAAGGTAGGATATGGACTTACAATGAAAACATTGGATGCTTCTTATTGTGGCGTACCGCAAATTAGGAAACGAATGTTTGTTATTGGCGGATTAAACTCAGTAGATGATTTCTTGAAACAAGAACTAGAAAATAAACTCTCTGATAAACAAATGTCAATATTTGATTATTTGGGAAATACATTAGGTATAGAAAATTATTTTCGTGTACCTACAAACTACAACAGACGTGCTGTATATAGTATATATGAACCTTCTATGACAATTCGTGGTGTTGACAGACCTGTTCCAAGTGGATACAAAGGTCATCCTCTTGATTCCGCACCTGTCAGTACAACGCGGAATTTAACTCCTAAGGAAAGGAGTTACATACAAACATTCCCCAAAGATTTTAAATTTTTCGGAGGAAAATCCGACATGAACACCATGATAGGAAATGCTGTTCCGGTAAATTTGGCAAAATATGTTGGTGAGGCTTTACTAAGATATATTGAAAGTGAAAAAAAATATAATGATGAGAGTTGTTGATTTATTTTCTGGATGCGGTGGAATGTCCCTAGGATTTAAGGAAGCTGGATTCGACATCGTGGGAGCTTTTGACAATTGGGACGCAGCCATTGAAATATACAAAGCAAATTTCAATCATCCAATATATAAAGCAGATTTAAGCATTGCTGATTGCATCCCAACTATTAAAGGGCTTAATCCGGATTTAATAGTTGGTGGTCCTCCCTGCCAAGATTATTCTATTGCAGGAAAAAGAGAAATGGGTAAAAGAGCAAATCTTACTATTAGATTCGGAGAAATCGTATCACAGGTTAAACCTGTTTGGGTGGTGTTTGAGAATGTTTATAATATTGAACGCTTCCCAACATTGCCTCATTTAAAGGAAATACTCACGGATGCAGGATATGGAATTTCAACAAGAGTAATAGATGCAAGTTTATGTGGTGTTCCGCAAAAAAGAAAACGCTTTTTTCTTATCGGAAAGTTGAATGCTAAAAATGGCTTTTTTGATGATGCAATTGTTGCTAATATGTCTAATACTCCAATGACAGTGAGAGATTATTTAGGTGATGTATTGCATACGCAATTCTATTATATGCATCCAAGAAGCTATAATCGAAGAGCCGTTTTCTCAATCGATGAACCCTCTGCAACAATTAGAGGTATCAACCGACCGATTCCTAAAAATTACAAGAAACATCCTGCTGATAAAACGGATATTTCAGATGGAGTAAGAGCATTGACAACAAGAGAACGAGGATACTTGCAGACTTTTCCTGATACGTTTTTATTTCCTGGCGCAAAAACAGATGTGGAATTGGCAATAGGTAATGCCGTTCCTCCTGCTTTAGCAAAATACATAGCCAATAGTATTATTTTATTTCAAGAATCAAATAAATAAAGGATATAGTTATGACATACTTTACCGAGATTACAGGGTATCAGACATATGCAAAAGCTGATGCCGACTTTCATTTTAGTTACAATGCTAACAGTGGAGGTGGACAGTCGTTTTTGGGGGGCATGTTTGTCAATGAAAAAAGAGAACTAACATCGCCGATAGTACTTGATGGGTATATTGGTATATTTCGATTTGTATACAAAGATGCAAATCGAAAAGATGTTAGTGTTGTTTTGGACGATGTCAAATGCAAATATGAAATTAAGCCACGAGGAACAGGTAGTAACTCTATGAAGCTTAGTGTTGGCACGAATTTGGAAAATCCAAGCAGAATTATATCTTCATTTTTCATGTTGCCGCCAACCTGCATAATAAAAAATCCTGTCAATTTGGATGTGTCAATATTGTCCTCAAACAATTTTTGGCTGCAATCAATGTGGCTTAAATGTGACATACATAGTAATAGCAAACAAGTCTATTTGATCCCAAATGACTTTGTTTTTTGTGGTGGAAGCAATAAAGACAAACAAGGGTATGAAAGATTCTTTAAACTTGAAGCAGAAAAACGTATAGCAGATATAATCTCATTATCAAAAAATAATGAACACTTGCCAAATGAGTTAGTTCAGTCCATTAATGTATTTTCTAATATTTATTTAGGAAAAAACAATTTTAATTATGAGAATTGCGTTCAAGCGACAAAGCATATTATGGCTTTATTGGCAAAAGAATACCCAACAGAATATGCTGGCATAGAAGACCCTTTGCCATTTTTGAAATCATTAGCAAGAAGGTTGAATTCTAAAGAAAAAAGCACAAATGCGGCTATTCTAAGAGGATATAAAGAATATCTCACCGCTCTCCGCACCAAGCCCTTCATGCTCCTTGCCGGCATCAGCGGTACCGGCAAGAGCCGTATTGTGCGTAAGTTAGCACAGGCGACAGTGACAGAAGAATTGCAGAAAGCTGAAGGATATAAGGGAACGAATTTTGCCAATGACCGTTGGACGCTGCACTCGTCAGCCAATTTTGAACTGATACAAGTGAAGCCCAACTGGCACAACTCGATGGACGTAATCGGTTATCTGTCTAACATACCGAGTCCGCACTATGTGTTCACGCCCTTCATTGAGTTTATCGTCAAGGCATGGCAACATCCCGAAGTGCCGTTCTTCTTGTGTCTCGACGAGATGAACCTTGCTCCAGTGGAGGAATACTTCGCAGAGTTTCTGAGTTCCATTGAGAGTCGTAGCTTTGAGGGTGAAGAGTACTTGACAGACCCAATCATCAAGCCTTTCAACTCGTTTGGAGAATATGTGGCGAGAACGATGGTAAACACGCTGTTCCCGAATTTCACGGCTGGTGATACGGAATCAGCAATCACAAAGGTTATCAAGCATTTCCGCACAAGAGGACTGACCCTGCCCAAGAACCTCATTGTTATAGGCACTGTGAACATGGACGAGACAACTTTCTCTTTCTCACGCAAGGTGCTCGACAGAGCCATGTCGGTAGAAATGAACGAGGTGAACTATGACAGTTTTCTTACCGACACAACAGACGATGACCTTAAAGCCATTGTTGAGGCATTTGAGGAAAACGATGATGCAGACTTGAACGCTCTGCTTGTTGACCGTCACATCGAAGCAAGAGAAATAATAGATGATCTGGGGGATGATGCAAGATTCACGATAGACTATCTGAAGCGCATCAATGCCTTGCTTGAAGGCACACCTTTCAAGCTTGGTTATCGTGCCGCCAATGAAGCGCTGATATATCTACAAGCATCGCAGGAGTTCGGACAGACCGACCGCATATCTGCACTTGACAACTTTACGCTGATGAAAGTTCTCTCACGCGTAGAGGGTGATGAAACGAAGCTGAAAATCACCGATTCGGAAGCAGACAAGGAACGCATAACCAAAGCAGAGGTGAATGTGGATGAAGCCAAGCAATATGGCGACTTGAACATACTTACCGCCTTGCGCCACATCATCACAAATCAGTTGGGAGAACAAGACAAGCTGCATTCCGTCAAAAAGATTGACAGTATGCTCAGCCAACTGAAGCGTGACCATTTTGTTTCTTTCTGGAACTAAACATTCATGTCCACAAAAGTATGGCAAGTGTATTCAACTTTGAAGTGACAAACGAGGACTTGCTTGTAAGGTTCTCTTGTCCTAATCATGAGCGGAGAATAGCCGAGACCATCCGCAATCTCTGTATCGACACCGTCAATACTGACAGTGCCGCAAAGTTGTTGTGCCGCTACACATCGGAAACACAGCATGTCAAGTTTTCTTTTGACGGAAACGCACAGGAAGGAAATGACATCCGCCATGAAGCCGTATTCTTCGAGAATACAGAATATCCGCTTATTGTACGTGGCAAAGGCAAGGATTTGGAAGAATTGTCACTTGCCATCAACGATCATCTGCGCACAGATGGCAAGGACAAAAGCACCATCATCAGCACAGGCGATGAATTGTACGGCTCGCTGAACTTTCACAATCAGGTGGGTATGACCGACTTCTGCATCACCTACAAAGTGAAAGGGGAGGAACAGACCAAGGAACTGAAGTTCATGACCGAGGTGTTGAGTTACAAGTTGGACTATCGCTCCGACCTAAAGACCATCATCTCCGATATAGAGCATGAATACGCCATGCTGAGTACATCGTTCTTGAAAGATACCTATCTCAGTATGCGCCAAGGCACAGGTGATAACAATCCGCTGATATGGTGGCAGATATTCAAGTCGTGCTATGCCGACATCATGGCGGCAGCACGCCAAATCATCGACCGTCCCAAACGACGGTTGCGCTCTGTGGCTAAGTATGAGAGAGCCGAGCGTATGGCATACATTCCCAGAGAACTGGAAAACGAATACCAGACACACAAAGACAATCCTGCCCACCTATACCGTACGGAGGAACTGACGCTGAGTCATGACACCATAGAGAACCGTTTCTTGAAATACGCCATTCGAGAGATGGCACGTCGCTTTGCTGTGGTGAAGGAACACATTATGACCGCCATGCACCTTGATGACCCGAAGCGCATAGACACTTCGCTTGAAGACATGGAGAACGAGCTGATGCAACTCTCGAACAATGCTTTTTTCCGTGGCGTAGGACAGTTCAAGGGGTTCACACAAGACAATCTTGTGATGAAACAGGCACAAGGCTATAAGACCATCATGGAGAAATGGGTGGAACTGCAACAGGGCTATGAACTGGAGGATGGCATGAGAAAACTGGAGGTGAAGGACATCTGCGATCTATATGAGATATGGTGCTTCATCAAGGTAAAGAACATTGTGCAGGATGTAATGAAGGAGTTGGGCAAGGATGCCAAGCCAAAGGTGAACGGCAGAGACATTAGCAACGACTTTATTCCGCAACTTGTATATGGCGGTTCGGTGAGTTTCATCAACCAAGACGGCATTGAGTTGGCAAGTGTATGCTACAATGCCGAGGTGCATAAAGGCAAATCCCTTTCAGCCATAAGCGGAACAAACACCATGACTACTGTGCAGCGTCCTGACATTGTGCTGAGACTGAGCAGGCAAGCAGAAGGTAATATGAAGTTCACCTACCTGTTTGATGCCAAATACCGAATAGCCGACACGGATGAGAACGGCAGCAGATATGACAGCCGTTATGATGTGCCGCCAGCTGATGCCATTGACCAGATGCATCGTTACCGTGATGCCATATACTACACGGAAGAAGGACGTGACCACGAACACTTAAAGAAAGAAATCATAGCTGGTTATGTGCTGTTTCCTGGTCGCATACCGTTGGAGGCACTTGACGCAGAGAATGGTGACTATTACTATCAGCAATCTAACCGCTTGATAGGAATTGGTGCATTCCCCTTGCGTCCCGACCAAGAGCAGCATGCCGGGGACGGAAGCATCATCATAAATGCCAACAGTTCGGAGCAAGCCTTGCGCCGACAGATCCGCCATTGGCTTGAGGATGACAACGGACGGGAACGGTTGTTGGAAGAAAGCATTCCTCAAAAAGGATTGGAATACACAAACGAGCCTGTCAACAAAGGACCATTCTATCTTGCATCTGTAGATACTCATGTGAATGTCTCCAAAGAATTGGTTGTGGATGGCAAAAGCGGAATATTCTTCTCTGGGTACACTTCTGTTCTTTCGGGTGTTGATTTCCAAAAGATAAAATACTTTGCCCCAGTTGATAACCACTTGGTAAAAGGATATTATCATGTACTCTCAGTGGAAGCGATGGATATGAGTGAAGTGCTGGCGAAAGAGAAAGCGGAAACAAACGGGAAAGTTAAAAACTATAAAGGTTATGATAAGCCTATCCGCATTTGCTTGAAGTTAGGCAAATATACTTTGCTATCCTCTCCTTTTGTCTATGGACTTGACAGCAACGCATCCAAGGGAATTGCTATGACAAGGAAAGAGTTTAAGGAGTATTGCAACAAAGAATGATGCATTATTCAAATAATCAATCACAAAAAAAGGTTGACAATTATGGCTAAGAAATTTGAAATACGAAACAGTACAGCGGAATTCCTCACTTTCGTGGCAGAGGGTAAGGAGCAAGGAGTACAAGTGTTATATAATGAAGAAACGGTATGGGCTACGCAAAAGGCTATGGCACAACTTTTTGACTGCTCAACAGACAATATCGGATTGCATCTGAAGAACATATTTAAGAGCGGAGAACTTGTTGAAGATTCAGTTACCGAGAAAAACTCGGCAACTGCCGCAGATGGTAAGAACTACATGACAAAGTTCTACAACCTTGACGCAATCATTTCTGTTGGCTATCGTGTCAACTCCATCCGTGCCACTCAATTCCGCCAGTGGTGTACCTATGTCATCAGACAGTTCTCTCTTCGGGGCTATATCATAGATAAAAAACGCATGGAGAATGGCTCGTTCATTGGTGAGGACTATTTTGAGCATTTGTTGGCGGAAATACGTGAGATTAGGTTAAGTGAACGAAGATTTTACCAAAAGCTCACGGATATATATGCTACAGCTGTTGACTACAATAAGGATGCGCCTACCACACGTCTGTTCTATAAGAAAGTTCAGAATAAGATGCATTATGCTGTGCATGGGCATACTGCGGCAGAACTTATTGTTGAAAGAGCCAATGCAGAGAAAGAGCATATGGGACTGACCACTTGGGAGAATGCGCCTGATGGAAAGATTGTCAAGCCAGATGTGAGTGTCGCCAAGAACTATCTAAAGCAAGTGGAACTTGAAGATATGGGAAAACTTGTCAACTCTGTGCTTGATTTGGCAGAACGTATGGCAAATCGCCACATACCAATGACAATGGAAGATTGGGCAAAGCGTATAGACATTATTCTTGAAGCTGGAGGTGATGCCGTATTGCATGACGCAGGAAAGGTTTCTGCTGAATTTGCCAAGAGTTTCGCAGAGTCAGAGTTTGAAAAGTATCGTGTGATACAGGACAAATTGTTCAGTTCTGATTTTGATAAATTCAATTCTTCTTTACCCTTTGACGATGATAAGAATTGAAAGCCAAAATGGGAGAGGTGACCTCAAAAATAAATCTGTTATGAACCATGTATGGACAAGCTGACTAAGGAACAACGCCATCGTTGCATGGCGTCAATACGAGGGAAGGGTACCAAACCGGAAATACTGGTTAGGAAGTATCTTTTCAGCCGAGGCTTTCGCTATCGGCTTAACCATCCTCGTCTTCCTGGTCATCCAGATATTGTGCTGCGCAAGTATCGCTCAGTAGTCTTTGTCAACGGTTGTTTCTGGCATGGGCATGAAGGTTGTAAGTATTACGTGCTTCCAAAGACAAATGTGGATTTCTGGAAGGCAAAGATAGAACGCAATCGTAACCGTGACTTGGAGGAACAGCGCAAGCTTGCAGAAATGGGTTGGCATTGCATAACGGTTTGGGAATGCCAGCTGAAACCTTCTGTAAGAGAAAAAACTTTGGAAGCCTTGGCTTTCACCCTTAACCGCATTTACCTGGAAGACCATAGCGTCGTCAAACGCTATAAAATGCCGGAAGAGGAGAGCGCAATGGCTGCAGAACCAAAGGGTTGAGAGTTTTGAGTTTTGAATTTTGAGTTTTGAATTGTCGCCTACGGCGATTTTGAATTATTCAATTAGGAATTTAATTCAAAAATGGATAATTCCTAATGCGCGTAGCGCACAATTCAAAACTCAAAACTCCTAATTCTCTTTCAGATATTCTTCAGCTCTTTGCAGGTCTTCGGGAGTGTCAATTCCGACAGTCTCGACATCGGTGTATCCAACCTTTATTCTGTAGCCGTTCTGCAACCAGCGGAGCTGCTCTAAGCTTTCGGCTTTCTCGAGCGACGACTGGGGTAGGAGGGTTATCTCCTTAAGCACTTCGCGGCGATAGGCATAGATGCCGAGATGCTTTAGGAAGGGATAGTGCTGCAGCCACTCTTCCTTTTCGACGCCTCTTACGAAGGGGATGACAGAGCGTGAGAAATACATGGCGTAGCCGTTGTTGTCAAGCACTATCTTCGGTGAGTTGGGGTTCTCTGCTGCTTCTATGGTGTCGAAAGGCTTGCCGATGGTGGCTATCTGTGTGGAGGCATCGTCGAAGCAATGGCAGATGGTCTGTATCTGTGAGGGCTGGATGAAAGGCTCGTCACCCTGTATGTTTACGATTACGTCGGCGTCCGTCGCAAGCTTTTCTGCTGCTTCCTCTATGCGGTCCGTACCACTCTTATGGTCTGTTCTTGTCATAACGGCTTTTCCGCCGAAAGCTATTACAGCATCGAAGATGCGCTGGTCGTCAGTGGCAACGTAAGCCTCGTCGAGCACGCTGCTGACCGTCTCATACACACGCTGTATGACGTACTTGCCGCCAAGTACGGCAAGAGGTTTTCCCGGGAAACGTGATGACGCATATCTGGCGGGAATGATTCCGATAAACTTCATATTGCTTTTCTTTTTTAAGGTTATGGTTTAAACAAAAAAATCCCAAAGCCCCATGCCGACAGCATGAGTCTTTAGGATTTTCTTTCTATTTATATGTTATGTTAGGAACGTCAGACATTAGTCGAGCCACTTAACGTAGCAGAAGTCCTCGCGGTAAACGAGGTTCTCGTTCTTCGGATACATACGTACGCAGCTCTTGAATGCGCCGGCAACGTTAGGCTCGAATGTAGCCTCGAATGTGTAGTTGTTGCCCTCGCGACCAACCATAGTGAACTCGCGCTTAGAGAAGATGTGCTCCTCGCCGTTCTTGTCAGTCTTAATGGAAATAAGCTCCAGACCTACTGCATCGTTCAGACCCTGCTCGTCGATGACGTAGCGGAGTGTGTACTTCTTGCCGGTCTCTGCACCATAGAGAACTGAGTCGTCCTTGCTTACCACGCGGATAGAGTCCCAACGCTGAGCGACAGTCTCCTTCCAAGCAGCCAGCTCCTTAGCGAGCTTGTTGTTGTTAGCAGAGAGCTTCTTGAAGTTGGCTGCCTCCTTGATGTAGAACTTGTCATAGTAATCGTCGAGCTGACGCTTCATTGTGTAATGAGGAGCGATAGTGGCGATAGAGTTCTTGATGGTCTTGATCCAGCCCTCGCTGAAGCCCTGAGCGTTGCGGTTGTAGTAGAGCGGCAGAATCTCGTTCTCGAGGAGCGAGTAGATGGTAGCTGCGTCGAGCTGATCCTGATAGCCCTGGTTCTGGTATGTGCGCTCCTGCTTGAGAGCCCAGCCGGCACCCTCGCGGTAGCCCTCAACCCACCATCCGTCAAGTACGGAGAGGTTGACAACACCGTTCATCTCAGCCTTCTCACCTGATGTACCAGAAGCCTCGAGAGGACGAGTCGGAGTGTTCATCCAGATGTCTACACCAGAAACGAGGCGGCGTGCGAGCTGCATGTCGTAGTCCTCGAGGAAGATGATCTTGCCGAGGAACTCAGGACGCTGGCTGATCTCGAAGATGCGCTTGATGAGGCCCTGACCTGCACCGTCAGCCGGGTGAGCCTTACCAGAGAAGATGAACTTAACCGGACGCTCCGGGTTGTTCACGATCTTAGAGAGACGCTCCAGGTCGGTGAAGAGGAGGTGAGCACGCTTGTATGTGGCGAAGCGACGGCAGAAGCCGATGTAGAGGGCGTTAGGTGTGATGCTCTCGAGGAGAGTAACCACACGTGAAGGATCGCCCTGGTTCTTGAGCCATGTGGCAGCAAACTTCTCGCGGATGTAGTCGACGAGCTTCTTCTTGAGAGCCATACGTGTCTCCCAGATCTCAGCGTCGGGTACATTATATATAGCGTGCCAGAGGCTTTCGTTGCTCTGGTCGTAGATGTAGTTCTTGTCGAAGTACTTAGCGTAGAGCTTGCGCCATTCTGTTGCTGTCCATGTGGGGAAGTGAACACCGTTGGTAACATAACCTACGTGGCTCTCCTCAGGATAGTAACCCTTCCAGATGGGAGCGAACATACGCTGGCTAACCCAACCGTGGAGCTTACTTACGCCGTTAACCTCCTGACAGGTGTTGCAAGCGAATGTAGACATACAGAAGCGCTCTGAGTGGTCATCAGGATTGGTGCGGCCCATACCGATGAACTCGTCCCATGTGATGCCGAGCATGCTGGGATAGCCACCCATGTACTTGCCGAAGAGCGACTCGTCGAAGTAGTCGTGACCTGCGGGTACGGGAGTGTGTACGGTATAGAGAGAAGAAGCGCGAACGAGCTCGAGAGCCTCGTTGAATGACAGACCTTCCTTGATGTAGTCGATGAGACGCTGGAGGTTGCAGAGAGCTGCATGACCCTCGTTGCAGTGATAAACGTCCTTCTTGATGCCGAGCTTCTTGAGAGTGAGCATACCACCGATACCGAGAAGAATCTCCTGCTTGAGACGGTTCTCGTTGTCGCCACCGTAGAGGGCGTGTGTGATAGGCTTGTCGAACTCTGAGTTCATCTCGTTGTCAGTATCGAGGAGGTAGAGCTTGATGCGGCCGACATTCATCACCCATACATAAGCGTGAACCTGATAGTTCATGTAAGGAACGTCAACTACGAGCGGCTGGCCGTTCTCGTCGAGCACGCGCTCTACGGGAAGAGAGCTGAAGTTCTGTGCGTCGTACTGAGCAATCTGCTGACCGTCCATAGAGAGAGTCTGCTTGAAATAGCCGTAACGATAGAGGAAGCCGACGCCACACATGTTGACGTTAGAGTCAGAAGCCTCCTTCATGTAGTCACCGGCGAGCATACCGAGACCGCCAGAATAAATCTTAACCACCTGGTTGATACCGTACTCCATGCAGAAGTAGGCAACAGAGGGACGAGTTGCGTCCGGCTCGACGTCCATATAGTCGCGGAACAGCTTGTATACTGACTTGACGCGCTCCATAATGGTCTTGTCCTTAACGATGGCCTCTTTGCGCTCATAGCTGAGACGGTCGAGAAGCATTACGGGGTTGTGACCAACCTCTTCGTAGAGATCCTTGTCAAGGCTCTTCCACAACTCACGTGCCTCGTAGTTCCATGCCCACCACATGTTGTGTGCGAGCTCGTCAAGACACTTCAGCTCTTCGGGAAGTGTTGACTTGATTGTAACCTCCTTCCACTGAGGAGCGTTAGCATAGTCTGCTTTGATTTTCATAAAATTTGTGATATGGTTTTAATTCAACTTTTGTTTCTTTTTTACTTTGTTTTTGCGATTCTCTGTTCTGCCTTGTTAAGGGCGAAGTCGTAAGCCTCGTAATAGTACTCGATAAACTGGCTCCACAATGCCTTCTGCGAGAGAGCGCGAGCGTTGTTGCGTATTCTGCCCTGCTTCTGCTTTGTGGCATTAGCATACTTGATGACAGTATCGCGGATGTCGTCAGCCACCTCGTTGTAGTTGTAGTCGGTACGATGGATGACCTCCACACCCTTGTCGAGAGTGATGTGTCCGCCTGCCTCGTTGTGCGCCCAGAGTCCGAATCCTGCAAGGTCAGTGGTGATGCACGGCACCTTGAAGGCTACTGCCTCAAGCGGTGTGTAACCCCACGGCTCGTAATATGATGGATAGACACAAAGGTCGTTGCCGAGGATGACATCGAAGTAAGAGAGGTTTACGATGCCGTCGTCGCCGGTAAGATAGCAAGGAATGAAGACGAGCTTCACCTTCTCTCCCTTAGCGTTGTGCATACCGAGCCAGTTCATCATGCCAAGGGCACGGTCGTTCTGCTGCTCGTTGAGCCAATGTGTGATGACGGGAGTGTCGAGCGGAGTGTCGAAGGTCTCGCCCTCAGCCATCTTTGCGAGTCGCTCTGCAAGGTCTTCGCGCGGGCAGTTCACCCATGCCGGCACTTCGATGAATGCCACCACTTCCTTATTAAGCTGGTCTGCAGAAAGACGGAGGCGGTTGACAGCCTCGATGAAGACATCAATGCCCTTGTTGCGCCACTCATAGCGTCCGCTTGTGGAGATAATCACAGCGTCGTCTGATACGGTGTCGCCAGTGAGGGCGCGTGTTATGTCGAGCAGACGACGGCGTGCTGCCGTGCGCTTACGGTCGAACTCCTTGCCCTGCGGCACAAAGTCGTCCTCGAAGCCATTGGGAAGCACCACGTCAACAGGCTTGTCCAACAGTTCGGCACACTCGCGGGCTGTGATGTCGCTAACGGTGGTGAAACAGTCGACGTAAGCGGCTGTCTGCTTCTCGATGGACTGCTTGCTCTGCATGTTGAGCTCGTCAGCCATCTGGTCGCCGTTATATGCCTCGAGATAGTCGTAGAGCGGCTTGTTGTTGCCGGCGATGCTACGACCGATGCTTGTTGCGTGAGTGGTGAAGATGGTTGCCACCTGCGGCAGGCGGTCATGTATATAGAGCACACCCAGTCCGGTCATCCATTCGTTGCCGTGGTATACGACCTTGGCAGCCGGCTTATGCTTGGCTATGACGTTGTTGTAGAAACTCTCAACGACACGTGCAGCGGCATAAGCGAACATGGAAGCCTCGTCGTAATCGCCATAGGCGTGAAGGCTGTCCACATGGAACTTGTTCCAAAGCTGAGTGTATATGGTGTCTTTTTGCGGATAAAAGGCATTGAAGTCCACCAATATTGCGACGGGACTGCCTGGTACTGTCCATCGTCCTATCTTGACGTTAATGCCTTCTTTTGCAGCTTGTACTTGCCATTCCGAAAACAAAGACTTGTCCTCCTCGAAGTAAGGACATGTTTTTTCACCCCAACAGTCAGGACCAATGAAGATAAGACGGTCACCAAGTTTCTCCTTAAGAGTCTTGGCTCTTGTCGACAAAACGGCGTAGATGCCGCCTACTTTATTGCATACTTCCCAACTTGATTCAAAAATGTAGTCTGGAAATAATCTCTCTTTTTTCATAAAAAAGTTAAATATTCACTGCAAATATAGTATTTTAAATGAGAAAGACAAATTATTTCAATACCTTTTTTGTTTTTTTCTAACTATTCTTGATGTAAATTGTTACATTTGCAGAGAGATAAAGCAAAAACGCATTTATATATAATAATTGCGCAGTTTGGAAAAATATTGATTTAAATCACGTATAGTTATGAAAAGATTATTGTTATTGCTGGTGTTTGCTGTCATGGCTTTAGGAATCATGGCGCAGTCAGACAAGGCCGAATCAGCGTTTAATACGTATGTATATAACGAGGAATATCAGGTCTATCTGGACTTGTGTCTGGACGGTGAAGGTGTGAGTGTGCCTGGACAGGACGTCTTCGGTGTGGTGCCGGGATATTTCGGTGCCGTGCGTGACTCTCGCAAGTGGCTTATAACATCCTTTAAACATTCGGGCAAGAACAGCGTGAAGCTGGACATCGTGAACGACTATGGTTCGGAAGATCTGACCGCTGTCCTTACCTATAATGCCAAGGCGGGTACGTACACTCTGAAACAAACAGGAGGCAGCCGACTGAAGATTGTTGTGGACAGGAAGTGGGTGAAAATACCCACCGAACTGGTATTCGTCCCACATGACCGTGTGGCTGACCTATGGTAAGGAGAAAGTGATGTACGAAAATGGTGGGCTACTGTTGTGTATATCAATAAATATGCGTAATTTTGTAGTAGAAAACACATATAAAGATAATGTAAGATGAAACAGACAAAGATTGTTGCTTCAATCAGTGACCGCAGGTGTGACGTCGACTTCATTCGCCAGTTGTTTTTCGCTGGAATGAATGTGGTCCGCATGAATACTGCCCATGCTACTCCGGACGGGATACGTACTATAATAAAAAATGTGAGAACGGTGTCGCCGCACATCGCATTGATGATAGACACGAAAGGTCCAGAGGTCCGCACGACGGGTGTGGATCAGCCTATAGAGTATAAGACCGGAGACGTGGTGAAGATTTTCGGACGCCCGGACATGGACTCCAGTCATGACATCGTGAACCTTAGCTATCCTGACATTGCTAAGGACGTGAAGGTGGGAGACGACATTCTCTTCGACGATGGCGAACTGGACATGAAGGTCATGGACATAGAAGGTCCGACCATTGTGGCTCAGGTGCAGAACGACGGCGTGCTTGGAGCACACAAGAGTGTGAACGTTCCGGGAGAACACATCGCTTTGCCTGCTTTGACCGAGAAGGACTATCAGAACATTCTGTTGGCAATAGAGGAAGATATCGACTTTATTGCTCACTCTTTTGTGCGATCTGCAGACGATGTCCTTGCCATTCAGAAGATTCTGGACGAACATAACAGCGACATCAAGATTATATCAAAGATAGAGAATCAGGAGGGTGTGGACAACATCGACGAAATCATTGATGCTTCTTACGGCGTGATGATTGCGCGTGGCGACCTCGGCATTGAGGTGCCAATCGAAAGAATTCCCGGCATACAGCGTCAGATTATCAGAAAGTGTGTGATGAAGAAGAAGCCGGTCATCGTAGCCACTCAGATGCTCCACACGATGATAAAGAATCCGAGACCTACACGTGCCGAGGTTACTGACATCGCGAACGCCATCTATTCATACACGGACGCTCTTATGCTCTCTGGCGAGACGGCAAGCGGAAAGTATCCGCTTGAGGCTGTGAAGACTATGGCTGCCATTGCTGAACAGGCTGAGAAGGACCGCAACGCTATGGGAGAGTACGAGGTGCCGATGAACGAGAACTGCTCGCAAAGGGAGTTCTTGGCTCACGCTGCCATCGACGCTACACGCAAGCTCGGTGTTGCCGGTATCATCACCGACAGTTTGACGGGCGAGACGGTACGTCATCTTGCTGCCTTCCGTGGACCGAACCCGATTCTTGCAATCTGCTATAATGAGAAGACGCAGCGTTGGCTGAACCTGAGCTTCGGTGTCATCGCCATCCACCAGAAGGACAAGATATCGCCAAATTATATGTTCACGGCTGCTCTCCGCATGCTGAGACAGAAGGGATATATCACTCTTGACGACAAAATTGCCTATCTGAGCGGTCGCTTCGGATTCGGCAACTCTGGCGGAACTACCTTCCTTGAGATTAATAAGGTAAGACAGGTGTTCGACAAGTCGTACGAGTTCCATCTCCCAAACAAGGAAACTGATAAATAAAAGGAGGCGTAACGTAGCCTCTATATAATAAATGTAGGTTGCAGACAGGTCGGACGCTTGACGTGGCTGCGACTTGCATTTTCTTGTTTAAGGGGGATATTATAGGGAGAATATAGGCTTTTAATGCTGACAAAATGTAAGATGGAGTAAGCATTATAAAGTCGAAATCAAATTAGATGTATTAATTTTTGCTTTTTATTTGGACTTTTCAAAAATAAGTAGTAATTTCGCTTGCGAAACAACAACTAATAACAAACAAAGAACAAATTATTAACTTAATAGACATTCTTATGAAGAAGTACAATTTTAATGCAGGTCCGTCTATCCTTCCGCGCGAAGTGATAGAGAACACAGCTCGTCAGATTTTGGATTTCAACGGTTCGGGACTCTCTTTGGCTGAAATCAGCCACAGAGCAAAGGATTTCCAGCCTGTTGTTGATGAGGCAGTAGCCTTGATTAAGGAGCTCCTCGAGGTTCCTGAGGGATATTCAGTTCTCTTCCTGGGTGGCGGTGCTTCACTCGAGTTCTGCATGATTCCTTATAACTTCCTTATCAAGAAGGCTGGTTACCTGAACAGTGGTGTTTGGGCTAAGAAGGCTATGAAGGAAGCTAAGCTCTTCGGCGAAGTTGTTGAGGTGGCTTCATCTGCTGACGCCAACTATTCATTCTATCCGAAGGATTGGACATGCCCGACAGATCTCGACTATCTGCATATAACAACCAACAATACTATCTACGGTACAGAGATTCGCAAGGAGCCTGAGGTTCCCGTAAGACTTATCGGTGATATGTCTTCTGATATCTTCAGCCGTCCTATCGACGTTGCTAAGTATGACTGCATCTACGCCGGTGCTCAGAAGAACCTCGCTATGGCAGGTGTTACTCTCGTAATCGTTAAGGATGATGCTCTTGGCAAGGCTGAGCGTCAGATTCCTACAATGCTCGACTATCGTACACACGTAGAGAAGGGCTCAATGTTCAATACTCCTCCTGTAGTGCCTATCTACTGCGCTCTTGAGACTCTCCGTTGGATCAAGGCTAACGGTGGTGTTCAGGAGATGGACCGCAGAGCTATCGAGCGCGCTCGCATCGTTTATGACGAAATCGACCGCAACAAGTTGTTCCGTGGCACAGTAGCTGAGGATTCACGCTCGCTCATGAACATCTGCTTCGTGATGAACGACGAGTACAAGGAGCTGGAGAAGCCGTTCTTCGACTTCGCTACTTCTAAGGGTATGGTCGGCATCAAGGGCCACCGTTCAGTTGGCGGTTTCCGCGCAAGTACATACAATGCTCAGACCATCGAGGGTGTTGAGGCATTGGTAGCATGCATGAAGGAATTCGAGCAGCAGCATTAATAAAATAACACTCTAAAGGAAGGAAATACATAGTATATAATATAATGTGTATTTCCTTCCTGCAATTAAATAACCTTAATGGCGACTGAAAAAAGTCGAAATATAGTTTTAAGACTTGATAATAATCTGATTGACCATGATGAACGTCGCCAAAATGTTTAACTCCTTAAATCAAAAGAAATTATGAAAGTATTAGTAGCAACAGAGAAACCGTTCGCAGCAGCAGCCGTTAATGGCATTAAGGCAGAAGTTGAAGGTGCTGGTCATCAGCTGGTTCTGTTGGAGAAATATACAGAGAAGCAGCAGCTTCTTGACGCCGTAGCTGACGTAGAGGCTATGATCGTACGCTCAGACAAGGTTACGGCTGAGGTGCTTGACGCAGCTAAGGCTCTTAAGATTGTCGTTCGTGCAGGTGCTGGCTTTGACAATATAGACATCGCTTACGCAAAAGAGAAGAACGTCGTAGTGGAGAACACTCCCGGACAGAACTCTAACGCTGTGGCAGAATTGGTATTCGGTCTGTTGGTATACGCTGTACGCAACTTCTATAACGGCAAGTCTGGTTCGGAGCTTTTGGGCAAGAAGCTTGGTATCCTCGCATTCGGTAATGTAGGTCGTAACGTAGCTCGCATCGCTAAGGGCTTCGGTATGGACGTTTATGCTTACGACGCATTCTGCCCGAAGGAGGCTATTGAGGCTGCTGGCGTTAAGGCTGTTGACTCACAGGATGCTCTGTTCGAGAATTGCGACGTTGTTTCGCTCCATATTCCTGCTACTCCTGAGACCAAGCAGAGCATCAATGCTGCTCTCGTTGGCAAGATGAAGAAGGGTGGTATCCTCGTTAACACAGCCCGTAAGGAAGTTATCAATGAGCCGGAACTTCTCAAGTTGCTTGAGGAGCGTACAGACCTGAAGTATGTTTCAGACATCATGCCTGACGCACACGAGGAATTCTGCAAGTTCGAGGGTCGCTACTTCGCAACACCGAAGAAGATGGGTGCTCAGACTGCTGAGGCTAACATCAATGCTGGTATCGCTGCAGCTAAGCAGATTAATGCTTTCTTCGCAGACGGATGCACAAAATTCCAGGTGAACAAATAATCTATTCTTACACAATTTCTTAAAAACGACATACGAGTATGGCAACAATTAAACCTTTCAAAGGTGTACGCCCTCCGAAAGATATGGTTGAGGAAATCACCTCACGTCCTTATGATGTTCTCGACAGCGAAGAGGCAAGAGCTGAGGCTGGCGATAACGAAAAGAGCCTTTACCACATTATAAAGCCGGAAATCGACTTTGAACCGGGCACAAGCGAGTACGACCCCAGAGTGTACGAGCAGGCTGCTAAGAACTTCCAGAAGTTCCAGGATAAGGGATGGCTTCGTCAGGACGAGAAGGAGTCTTACTATATCTACGCTCAGACCATGAACGGCAAGACACAGTATGGTCTTGTGGTTGGTGCTTTCGTTAATGACTATATGAACGGCACCATCAAGAAGCATGAGCTGACACGCCGCGACAAGGAGGAAGACCGCATGAAGCATGTTCGCGTTAATGACGCTAACATCGAGCCGGTGTTCTTCGCATATCCTGACAATGCTGTGCTCAACGAGCTGATTATGCGCTATGCCGCTGGTAAGCCTGAGTACGACTTTGTTTCTCCGATTGACGGATTCGGCCATAAGTTCTGGGTTATTACCGACGATGCTGACATAAAGACCATCACAGAAGAATTCGCTAAGATGCCAGCTCTCTACATCGCTGACGGCCATCACCGTAGTGCTGCAGCTGCTTTGGTAGGTGCAGAGAAGGCTAAGAACAATCCTAACCATAAGGGTGACGAGGAGTATAACTACTTTATGGCTGTTTGCTTCCAGGCTTCACAGCTGACCGTGCTCGACTATAACCGCGTAGTGAAGGATCTTAACGGTCTTACTTCTGAGCAGTTCCTCGACGCATTGCGTGAGAACTTCGAGGTTACAGATAAGGGTGAGGCTATCTATAAGCCGCAGCGTCTGCACGAGTTCTCGCTCTACCTTGACAAGCATTGGTATGCATTGAATGCTAAGCCCGGCACATTTGACGATTCTGATCCTATCGGTGTTCTTGACGTTGACATCTCAAGCCGTCTTATCCTTGACAAGGTTCTGAACATCACAGACCTCCGCTCTGACAAGCGCATTGACTTCGTCGGTGGTCTCAGAGGTCTCGAGGAACTCAAGCGTCGCGTTGACAGCGGTGAGATGCGTGTAGCTTTGGCATTGTATCCTGTTTCGATGAAGCAGATTATCGACATTGCTGACAGCGGTAAGATTATGCCTCCTAAGGCTACATGGTTCGAGCCGAAGCTCAGATCAGGATTGGTAATCCACAAATTGTCTTGATAATAATTTTAAAATGAACATTACTGACGAGTATTTCACAATAAAGGATAATATCTCGGAAGGCTTCTATAGCGAGAAACGTAGCAAGTTTCTCGCTTTTGCCTTTCATGTAACTACCGAAGAAGAGATAAAGGAGATTGTTTCAGAATATCGAAAGAAGTATTATGATGCCCGACATGTGTGTTGGGCTTATATGCTTGGCGCTCAACGTACAGAGTTTCGTGCCAATGACGACGGCGAACCCAGCAGTACAGCCGGAAAACCAATCCTCGGACAGATAAACAAGAATGAGCTGACCGACATATTGATTATCGTCGTGCGTTATTATGGTGGTGTTAACCTTGGAACGAGTGGGCTTATTGTTGCCTATCGCACGGCAGCGGCTGAAGCAATCGCAAACGCAGAGGTCATAAAGCTGTATGACGAGGAAGTGGTGACGTACGATTTTCCTTACGTTATGATGAATGACGTGATGAAGATTATTAAGGATATGTCGCCGCGAATCGTCAATCAGACTTATGATAATACGTGTGAAATACAACTCAGTATAAGAAAATCGCAGGCTCCGTTGCTTAAGAGTCGCCTTGAGAAACTCTCGTTTAAGGATGAGTAATAAATAGGGTAGGGCTTTACTTAAGTAAGGCTTGTATAAAAAATATGCCGCTATTCCAACAGATTTTATGTGGAAATAGCGGCATTTTTATGCTTGCTTGTTTGTAATTCTAATTATTTGTTTTCCTCGTTTTCGTCCTGTGTATGCAGTATCACGCTTGTTGCTCCGATAGTGAACAGCGTACCGTCCTCGATGACTCTTTGTTCTCTATCGCCGAGTATGACGTTATCGACGAATGTGCCGGTATAGCTGGGGCCGTCCTTAAGAACATATTTCAACTTGCCGTTCTTTCCTCTGCTTACAGTTATTGAGCAATGGTTAATGTCAATGCTTGGATCGTTGGTCTCTATGGCGCAATTCACACCGCTGTTCTTCATATAACGTCCTATTACGTTGACGCCCATCTTCAAGGGAATAACCTGCTTGTAATGGAAGACATTCTCTATGACGGTGATATATCCGTAGCGGCTGTCCTCAGCATTCTCGTCAGGATTGTCTTCCTTTTGTGTATTGCGTAACTTGCTGGTACCGATGCGAATACCAAACTGCTTGCCGCATTGTGGGCACATGAAAACCAAGGACTGACCTTCTTTGTATTTCTTTTCGTCAAACGTGATATAATTGTCACATTTGGGGCATCTTACTCTTTTCATTCTTTTCTTGTAATGGAATCCTTTTTTATTTGATTTCTGTTATCCAGCAGCCATTAAATTCCTTCCTGTCTGAAAGAACTCGCATTGCTTTCTGGGCTTCTTCCTTATTCTTGAATTTCTTGTACGTTACCTTTGTGCCTCCCTGAGAAGTTACAGCAGCGTCAATGCCTTTGCTTTGGAGCAGCTTGGCATATTCTTCGGCATTCTTACGAGCCACGCGACTTGCGAGCACTATGGTGAAATAGCTCTCGTCTTTAGTAATCTCTACCTCTGCTTTTACGGTTGGTTCTGCAACTTCCTTGACCGCTTCTTTTTTTGAAGCTATAGTGTTAAGCTTCTCTGGCTTACCGTTGGTAATCTCCTTAGGCATCATTTCATACAGGAAACTTGTGTCAATAGCCCCATGGCTTGTATAGTTCTTGCTGGAGTCGCCAAGTTTAGACGGAACAGAAAGGAGGATTATAATTGCTATGCAAGCAGCTGCAATGTGTTTGAGCGTGCGCATAGGAATACGAATGGCAATCTCTTTCTCTTTAGTCTCTTCCTGTTGCGTTTCTGAAGTGGTATTTGTCTCGGCAGACACTTCAGTAACTTGCTGTACCACAGGCTGAGACTTCGGTTGTTCGGTAATGACAGGCTGCATAGTAATAGCTGTATTGGGAAGTTCCTGTTGAGGCTCTTCCATGCTTTCTTCTGCTGCCATAGGAGTAATCTCGAATGTGTCCAGTCCGTACAGGTCTGGTGAAACGAATCCTGACTGATCAGGATGGAAGTCATAGTTTCCGCTTTGATTGAGCACAATACGTCCCAATCCGCAGATATTCAGCTCACCTTCTTCTTCAATGGTCTGCTTAAGAATGGCAACATCATTATCTATATGCTTCAGGGCTTCAGGGTAGCTGATATCGTAACAGCTTGCGTATGCCTGTGCCAGCAATGAGTCGTTCATTGTCAGCATTGGATTAAAGCCTATTGTTCTTGATGGAGGCAGAAAGATTCCCTCTGCTTTATTGTATGAAGCAGGTATGCGATGCGCCAAGAAGCCACCAAAGCCTGGGACAATAACGCAGTCATTATCCAGCAGTAATCGTACTATGTGTCTCTCTATTTCTCTCATAATCCACAAAGATAAGCATTTTATTTTTAGTCGCAAAAAATATTGGTATAAAAATTGACTTCGTTATCTACAGGTTTAATGTATTTATGCTTTTTGTCTTTTATTTATATTTATTGGTTTGTGTTTTATTGGGATTTTTTATTACCTTTGTATGTGAAAAACAAAGTCCATACAGGCCTTCTGTCGTTTATAGGTTAACGCCTGTTTTTAAGTGGCAGATTGTGGCTTGGTGTAATTTCCTAATCGAATATGATAAGAAAACAATCAGTATTTTTCCTGTTGATTGGTCTTGTCCTGTTTTTTGTGGCATGCGGACAGCGTGGCAATGACAGGAAGGCGGAGGTTATACAGGAGAATCTTGAGGCAAAAAAGAATCTTCAAGGAATATGGCTTGATGATGACGGAGACGACGTCGCTTTCCGAATAAAGGGCGATTCTGTCTTTTTCCCTGATTCTACGAGTATGCCTGCCTATTTCAGAGTGGAGAAAGACTCTTTCGTGGTGGTGGGTGGCAATACGGTTAAATACCATATTGTGAAGCAGACTCCTCATCTTTTTGTCTTTGTGAACCAAAATGGTGAACGAGTGAAGCTCGTAAAAACCGATGATGAGTCATACTTGGACATGTTCGCTCCCAAGACTTTCTTGGCTGTCAATCAGAACAGGATTGTCAAACGAGACACCGTTCTCTATCATGGTGCGGAGAAATATCATTGTTATGTGCAGGTGAACCCTACAACATACAAGGTGGTGAAGTCCACGTTCAATGACGATGGAGTGGAGGTAGGCAATGTCTATTATGACAATATTGTCAATCTGGGAGTGTTTAACGGGGCACGACGCCTGTTCTCAAGCGACTTCCGCAAACAGGACTTTCAGAAGAACATCCCTTCGGACATCCTGCGTCAGTTGGTCTTGAGCGATATTACGTTCAATCAAGCCAATGAAGAAGGCATGCATTTCTATGCCGTACTTGTTATTCCTGAGACATCTATCAGTTATATTGTGGAACTGGTGGTGACGTATGACGGAAAGATTATTAAGCGAATCAAGAAATGATTTTATAAAGAAAGCTTCCGTTAGAACCTCTTATTTGGTTCTAACGGAAGAATAACCTACAAGGCGATCCGTTCTTTCTCCTATTGGTCGCCAATAAACAAAAGCTTGGTATTCGTTCTCTGTCTGAAAGAAATTGCCTTCAGACGAAACAGGAACAATGCTGCCATCATCTCGTTTTGTCAGATATTGATACGAGTAATATCCCTGTTTTAGTTTTATTACAGCCTCGTATTGTTGAGCTATTTCATTGTACGTCATCTCGTATTTCGGCGTAAACTCACCGTTGGTCCACACGCCATTTACGTAGACATCTCCATGTTGTCTTGGAGCTTTCAGTCTGAACATCACATTCACATATTCAGAGATACGGTCGTTCTCAATGTTGTCGCTGTTGCGAATATAGAAAGCGCCATTGGCGTCCTCGTCGTAAACGTAGCTTGGTCTTGGAAGGTCTGTCCATACCATGGCATGATAGTCATTGTTCTCCCACCAGATATTCTCGATACCTAACGTAGGATGATCGGTGGCGAGAACCTCGAACTTATGGTATTCGTTGCCTCCGTCGAAAATCAAATCCCTGTTATGCTCCCATTTCATTCCGTAAGGGGTGGTGTATTGCTGGCGCATATCGCGTCGTACTGTTTCCCATCTGCCGTTTTGCAATACGGCTACGCGAATCTCGCGTTCCGGATTTGAGATTGAGATGCTGCCATAGTTGAGCGATAATGCCACTTGCTGATGACTCTTGTTTATGTCAATGTCTGTGTTTGACGTTACCGACATCTGAATGCCCATCAGCGGCTCCACCACCATGAAGCAAGCGCTGAAAACCGTGTCGCCCTCATTCTCATCGTACACAGTAACTCGATAGTTGCCGCTTTTCTTTATCCGGCATTTCTCGTTAGGAATCTGGAACGAATAATGCGTATAGAGAGTATTGGTGTTTATCGACTCCTCGTTATCGTCAATGGTGTTGCCGTCAGCAAAGCCGTCACAATAGTCACTGTCAAACAGTTCGGTAGACGTAGTCCAGTCCGCTTCGCAATGGTCAAGCCTATAAACATAACGACGGCCTTCATGCGTAAGATCATCGAACGATATGTTTATGGGCTTGTCGCCACCAAGCGTGACGACCGGCATTTCCAGCCAGTCTGTACCAGCCACAACCTGCAGGGAGGCTATCTGTTCTGACTTTATTTCGTTGTTCTGCGCCATGACGTTGTTTGCATTCAAGCATATTGTGGCTATGGCGAGGTAATGTTTCAGAGGTGTCATTCTGTGCAGTTTTGGAAATCCGTGTTAGAAATCTATGATTAGAAATCAACTGTAACTCTAAAGTTAATCTGCCTGCCTGTCAGGTAGTTCGGTACGGCATATTGTCCGCCTGTTACGTCTGTAATCCAGTAGTATGAATTGACGTTGTTTATGCCGAACAGGTTTAGGCATTCGGCTCCGAGCCATACGTTTCTCAACTGAATGTGCTTCCTTTGCTTGCCCTCATTGTTCAGAAGACGATAGCTCAGTCCGATGTCCGCTCTCTTGTAAGCAGGAGCACGGAATACGTTCGATTCCAGTTCCTGATGCGGTGCCGAGAATGGCAGACCGTCAGCAAGAGCAAGTTTAAGCGACATCTTCCATCTGTCTGTTCCAGGGAAATAGTCTGTGAAGAACAGGTTGATGGCGTATCTCTGGTCTGTCGGTAGAGGAATCGACTTGCCATTAAGCTTCATGCTTGTGTTCATAAGCGATAGCGACAACCAAGAGTCTGTGCCCGGCACGAACTCGCCGTAAAGCTTCAGGTCGATGCCGGCAGCATGACCGCTACTCTCGTTGCTGCCGTAATACACCACCTTCACGTTGTTGACGCTGTAAGGCACAAGGTTGCCAAGGGCTTTATAGTAAGCCTCTGCTGTGAACTTGAATGAGCGGTTGTTCATGCGGAAACGATAGTCGAAACCTGCGATGAAGTGTATGGATCTCTGGCTCTTTGCCTTGCTGTTGAGCGAGGCGTAAGTAATGCCGTTTTGCGTGGTGGTGTCTCTAAGCTCCTTAAAGAAAGGAGCCTGATAATAAAGGCCCGTTGCGAATCTCATTGTGATGTTCTCGTTGAAGGCAGGAATGATGCCAAGCGAAACGCGTGGGCTGACAATGGTCTCCTTCGTATAGCTCCAATGGCTCAGTCTTACGCCGTAGTTAAGAGTGTAGAGCGTCTTCTCGTTGTTACTTGTAAAGCGGAATGCGTCCTGAACATAAGCCTCTATACGATTGGCGTCGAGCACGTTCTTAGCCCTCATGCTGTAGATCATATAAAGGTCCTTGCCTGTGTGCGGTATGCTGTAATTGCTGGAGTCGCGCATCTCGTATTCCACGGAGTTTTCCGTTATCTTCTCTTTCTTGAAGGTGAACGCTCCCTCAATGTCATGCTTTTTGTATTTGGTCTTGAACAGCAGCTTTGCGCTTTCCACATGAGCCTTAAGATAATTGCGGGCATGCTGAAAGTAAGTGCCTACACCAAGGTTCTCGCTCGTCTCAGTCTGTGTGAGCCAGTACTGACCCTGAATGTCATACTTTTCCTGCTCTCTTGTGTTGAATGCGGAAGCAATGAGCGAGAGTGAAGTCTTCTCACCAAAGTTGCGGGTAATGCCTACAGCACCGAAGAAGGTGCGGAACACGTCCTTTTCCTGTCCGTCGAAATAAACTTGGAACGCCTTTACATTCTCCATCGTACCGAATTTCGTCTCACGGTCTTCCGGCGTGAAGTTGTAGTGGTTGTCCGAAATGTTTCCGAGCAACTTTATCTCCCAACGCTTATTGGGTGTGTATGTAAGGTAGGTCTGATAGTCGATGAACGTAGGGCTGTATTCTCCCTTCGTGTCCATCGAACCTAAAAGATGCTTTGTGGTCTTATATCTGAAGCCGTTGCTCCACGAAACCTTTTTGTTTGAAACTCCCACGAATGCGCTTGCTCCGAGCATACTTGCCGAAGCAGTAGCCTCAAACTTCTTGGGTTTACGATATTTGATGTTCAATGCTGAAGACATCTTGTCGCCGTATCTTGCTTCATAACCTCCCGTAGAGAAGCTGATTTTCTCCACCATGTCAGGATTGATGACCGAAATGCCTTCCTGCTGACCGCTTCTTACGAGGAACGGACGATAGATTTCCACGTTGTCTATGTAGACGCTGTTCTCGTCAAACGAACCTCCTCGCACGTTATACTGCGACGAAAGTTCGCTATGAGTTGAGACGCCTGCCTGACTCTGTATGAGTTCTTCCACGGCGTTGCCGCTGGCAGACGGAAGCGACTTCAGGTGGTCCTTGCTGATGTCCTCCATCTGCCCCGTCTCAATCTTCTTTCCGGTTACGGTCACTTCGCCCAACTGGTTCTCATCAGAGTGTAGCACTATTTGCAGCGTCTGCTTTCCACGTGGACGGCGGAGGACGCGTGTCTTGGCTTTATAGCCAATCATTGAGAACTTAATAACCACAGAGTCAGCCGAATGCAGCTGCATACTGTATTCTCCCTTTAATGAGGTCATAGTCATCTTGCCCTGTTTCAGACACGAAACAGAGGCAAATTCTATTGGGTCGTTATTCTCGTCAGTAACGCGTCCTTGGAGCGTGAATGTCTGTGCGCTTGCCGTAACCGTGACAAGCAAGCAGATTATCTGGAATATTATTGTTTTAATTCTCATATTTATTATAACGCTCCGTGTCGTCCTTTATTGTATTATGCCTTTCCTGTTGTCCGTTATTTTTACGTTAGGCATCCTGGTTCTGGAGGTTTTCCAGGTCTTCCGACAGCTGTGTCCAGATGAGTTCTTCCTCGTCCATACGCTTCTTTATTTCGGTGTATTCCGTCACAAGCTTCATGTCTGAGGCACCTTCCGGAGTGCAGAGCTGTGCGTCCAGCTCTTTCAGGCGGTTTTCCATTGCCTCAATTCTCTCCTCCGACTCCTTCACGCTCTTCTCCGCCTTGCGGATTTTCTTCTGCCATTCCTTGTGTTCGGCGTAGCTTTGCTTGGCAGGTTTGTCTTCCGTCTTGGCGTTTGATGCCACGTCGTTGGTTGCGGATGTGGAAGTGGGGGAGGTGTTGTTATTGCCCAGCTGGTCCAGACTTTCGATGTTGTGCTGTCTGAGATAGTCGTAAATGCCACCCAGATGTTCTCTTACCTTACCGCCTCCGAACTCGTAAACCTTCGTCACAAGTCCGTCAAGGAACTCACGGTCGTGGCTTACGATGATGGCTGTTCCGTCGAAAGCGTTTATCGCCTCCTTCAGCACTTCCTTTGAAGGTATATCGAGGTGGTTGGTTGGCTCGTCGAGAATAAGGAGATTCACAGGCTCAAGCAGCAACTTTATCATAGCCAGTCGGCTGCGTTCGCCTCCGCTAAGCACCTTCACCTTCTTGTCAATGGCTTCTCCTCCGAACATGAACGAGCCGAGGATGTTCTTTATTTTCAGACGGATGTCGCCCTTCGCCACGTTGTCTATGGTCTCAAAAACCGTCAGTTCGCCGTCAAGAAGTTGCGCTTGGTTCTGTGCAAAGTAGCCTATCTGCACGTTGTGGCCAACCTTCAGGTTGCCGGTAAACGGAATCTCGTTCATGATACACTTCACGAGAGTAGACTTTCCCTCGCCGTTCTTGCCCACGAAAGCCACCTTCTCGCCGCGCTTGATGGTCAGCGTCACGTCCGAGAAGACTGTGTGCTCGCCGTAGTCCTTGCGCACGTCCTCGCAGATAATGGGGTAGTCGCCCGAGCGGAGGCAAGGCGGGAATTTGAGGTGCATGGCAGACGTGTCCACCTCGTCTATCTCGATGGGCACAATCTTCTCCAGTTGCTTTATTCGGCTTTGCACCTGCACAGCCTTTGTCGGCTTATATCTGAAACGCTCTATGAAGTCCTTGATGTCGGCTATTTCTTTCTGCTGATTCTCGTAAGCCCTGATCTGCTGTTCGCGTCTTTCGTCGCGCAGCTTGATGTATTCGTCGTACTTCACCTTATAGTCGTTCACTCTTCCGCAGGTTATTTCGATGGTGCGGTTGGTGACGTTGTTGATGAATGCGCGGTCGTGGCTGACAAGCACCACAGCCTTGGCGTTCTGCTGCAGAAATCTCTCCAACCATCCTATACTCTCAATGTCGAGGTGGTTGGTGGGCTCGTCGAGAAGCAGGATGTCGGGATGACGGAGCAGAATCTTCGCCAGCTCTATACGCATACGCCATCCTCCGCTGAATTCGCTTGTAGGACGGTCAAAGTCAGTGCGCAGAAAACCGAGACCGGTAAGTGTACGTTCTATTTCAGCCTCATAATTGTCGCCTCCAAGCATCTGGTATCTATCGTGTTCTGTAGTGAATTTCTCCACGAGCTTGGCGTATTCCTCGCTTTCGTAGTCTGTACGTTCGGCAAGCTCCTTGTTCAGCCTGTCAATCTTTTCCTTCATCTTCGTGTTGTCGGCAAACGCCTTGCGTGCCTCTTCCTTCACGGTGGTGTTGTCCTGAAGAATCATCACCTGCGGAAGGTAGCCAATCGTTGTGTCCGAGGGAATTGCCACGTTTCCGCTTGTGGGGTGCTGCAGCCCGCAGATTATCTTCAACATAGTTGACTTGCCCGCGCCGTTTTTTCCTACAAGAGCTACCCTGTCGCGGTCGTTGACAACGAAGTTGACATCTTTAAAGAGAGGTTTAACACCAAATTCTACTGTCAGATTATCTATTGATATCATGTGCTTTCTTAAAAGTTTCTATTATGTTTCCGTTTTGTTTTTATATAGGACATTCCGTGTCCACATACCAGTTTCCCGACACCTTCTTCATCCTAAGCGTCTTCTTTATCTTTTCCTTGATGCTGCCGTGCTTTCCTATGGAGTCGCACACCAGGACGTTCTTGATGGTCATCTTCACGTCCGCAGTTGTTTCGTCGTCGTTAAGCTCCACGTCGTCTATTTCGCATTCTGCGGTGTCCGTCTGAGCGTTTATTACGTCCACGTCTTCTTGCGTAATGTTAGTGGCTCTGAAGACAATCCACTTCTTGGCATTTTCCGTACACAGCGTTAATGACTGCTTGTACCTCAGATTGAAGTAGTTTTGTGCAAAAGTCAAAGCACGCTCTTCTGCGGTGTTAGCATCCTTATCGCTGCACGAGAGCAATAACGAAACAAACAGCCCCATAAAGGCGAAAATGTACGCTGTTGTCTTCCTTGATTTTATTATGTCCATCTTGTTCTTCGGATTGTGTGAATCATATTTTTGTTAGCCAATACAAAATTACGAAAAATATGCTACTATGAGAAGGAAAGCATGCTATTATTCCTTGACGTGAGTGGATTTGCTATTTATAATTTGGTCTTTTGCAGCGTTTTTAATACTTTTGCATTCCTATTTCCGAAAATTACAAGTATTATATAAATGTTAGATTTTATATCTTTTGGGAGTGGTAGCAGCGGCAACTGCTATTACCTCTTTACAGAAACCGACGGATTGCTTATTGACATTGGTGTCGGTATAAGGTCGCTAAGGAAGAGTTTTCATGATTATGGACTCGACTTCTTCAGCGGTTTCAAGAACATTCTTATCACTCACGACCATGCTGACCACATCAAGTCTGTCGGTTCTTTAAGCAAGAAGCTCGACATTCCTGTATGGACCACGGCTGCCGTGCATGGAGGAATAGACAAGAACTATAGTGTGAAGTGTAAGTTGATGAAGCACAATCGTAAGATTATAGAGAAGAACGTTCCTTTCAATGTGGGCGAGTTCCACGTAACGCCGTTCGCCGTTCCGCATGACAGTACGGACAATGTGGGCTACGAGATTAGTTGTCAGGGCGTTGTCTTCACCATTCTTACTGACGTCGGTCATGTTACTGAGGAGATGAAGGCTTTGATAAGACGCACCAATTATCTTGTTGTCGAGGCAAATTACGATTCGCACATGCTTGCCAACGGTCCTTATCCCGCTCATCTTCAGGAACGTATAAGGTGCGGAACAGGTCATCTTAGCAACACGCAATGCGCTCAACTCCTGACGGAAAACTATACAGAGAACTTGCGCCATGTGTGGCTTTGCCATCTTAGCCACGAAAACAACAAGCCCGAAATAGCCCATGCGTGCGTTGTTGATACGATGAAAAGCGCTGGCATAGAGGTGGGGGTTAAGGTGGACGTAGAGCCGTTGAGACGAAAATTGCCAACGGGTGTGTTTCATCTTGTCTAAAACTTAAGAGGGTGTGTAAAAACAAGCAGTTTTTTTACACACCCTCTATTTCGTTATTATTATATTGTTTCTTCAAGCTTTTCCTTCAGATACTTGCCGGTGATGCTCTTTTCGCATCCTGCAATTTCCTCCGGTGTTCCGCAGCAAACGATGTTGCCACCCTTGTCGCCACCATCCGGTCCGAGGTCGATGACGTAATCGCCGCATTTTATCACGTCCATGTTGTGCTCAATCACCACGATGGTGTGACCCTTCTCTATCAGCGAGTTGAATGATTCCATCAGCTTGTGGATGTCGTGGAAGTGAAGTCCGGTTGTCGGCTCGTCAAAGATGAAGAGCGTTGGGGCTTGCTTCTCCTGACCGATGAAGTAGGCGAGCTTCACACGTTGGTTTTCTCCTCCTGATAGGGTGGACGAGCTTTGTCCCAGCTTCACGTATCCCAGTCCTACTGCCTCAAGCGGTTTCAGACGTGAGGCAATCAGGTCCTGCCCGTGTTCCGTGAAGAATGCTATGGCTTCCGTTACGGTCATGTTCAGAACGTCGTTGATGTTCTTGCCGTGGAAGCATACGTCCAGAATGTCCTTCTTGAATCGCTTGCCATGACAGCAGTCGCATTCGAGCACCAAGTCTGCCATAAACTGCATTTCCACGGTAATCACTCCGGCTCCCTTACATTCCTCGCATCGTCCTCCTTCCGTGTTGAATGAGAAATACTGCGCCGTAAATCCTTCCTGCTTGGCAAGAGGCTGGTCAGCGAAGAGTTGTCTGATGGCGTCGTAAGCCTTTATGTATGTGGCAGGGTTAGAGCGTGTGCTCTTGCCGATGGGGTTCTGGTCTACGAACTCCACGTGCTTCACCTGTTGCCAGTCGCCTCCCAAGGCAGAATATTCTCCTGGTGGGTCTGCCACCTCGTTAAGGTGTCTCTTCAGAGCAGGATACAGAATGCCCTTGATTAGTGACGACTTGCCCGAACCGCTCACGCCAGTAACGACAGTCAGCACGTTCAGCGGAATCTTCACGTCTATTCCTCGAAGGTTGTTCATTCTCGCTCCCTTCACCTCAATGGCAAGGTTCCATTGGCGGCGTGACGAAGGCGTGGCTATGCGTTCCGCTCCGTTTAGGAATCGGACGGTATGGCTTAGGGTTTCCTTGCCCTTCATCTTTTCCACGTCGTCCAGACTTCCTTCAAAGACAATCTCGCCTCCTTCGCTTCCTGCTTCCGGACCAACGTCGATGAGGTGGTCGGCTGCTCGCATTATTTCCTCGTCGTGCTCCACGACAATCACGGTATTATGAAGCTGCTGCAACTCGCGCAATACGTGAATCAGACGGTCCGTGTCTCTGCTGTGCAGACCGATGCTTGGCTCGTCCAGAATGTAGAGCGATCCGACAAGCGAACTTCCGAGTGATGTGGTAAGATTTATGCGCTGGCTCTCGCCGCCACTCAGAGTGTTCGAGGCGCGGTTGAGCGTTAGGTATCCGAGTCCCACGTCCAGCAGGAACTGTAGTCTACTACGTATTTCTGCCAAGAGACGTTTGGCAATCTTGGCTTCGTTCTCGCTGATTTGCAGATTGTCAAACCACATCTTAAGGTTAGTGACAGGCATTTCCACAAGGTCAACGATGCTCATTCCGCCAATCTTCACCCACGTGGCCTCTTTCTTCAGACGTGTGCCGTGGCAAACCGGGCAAATTGTCTTGCCTCTGTATCTGCTTAGCATCACGCGATACTGAATCTTATACTGGTTCTCCTTCACCATATTGAAGAACGAGTCGATGCAGACGCGGTCTCTTTTCTCCTTTCCCTTTTCGGAAGGCAGACCGTGCCACAGCATGTCCTTCTGCTGGCGGGTGAGATTATAGTAAGGCTCGAAAATGGGAAACTTGTCATTGGCGGCCTGTCGGCAGAACACTTCCTTCCATACTCCCATCTTCTCTCCGTGCCAGCATTGCACGCAGCCGTCATAGACGCTCAGCGAAGTGTTGGGGATGACCAGCTTCTCGTCTATTCCCATTATCTTTCCGAAGCCCTTACATTCCGGGCAGGCACCAGCCGGCGAGTTGAATGCGAACATGTTCTCGTTGGGTTGCTCGAAGCTTATTCCGTCTGCTTCGTAGGCTGTGGAGAAGTCGTAGGTGATCTTGGAAGGGAAGAATATCAGACGGCACGTGCCGTTTCCTTCATAGAAAGCCGTCTCGGTGGAGTCGGCGAGTCGTGAGATGTTTGCCTTCGAACCTCCTGCCGCCATACGGTCTATAAGAATGTAAATTTCGTCCGGCTTGGCGTTTTCCACGGCTTCCTTGTCCGTGAGGAAATCGTCAATCCTTACGAAGTCGTTCTTATACCAGATGCGGGAGTAGCCCTGTTGGTTCTCTATGCTCAGTTGCTTTTCGAGGGCTCTTCCCTCCGGCAGCTGCAGCGGGGCGAGGATGGCAAACTTGGTGCCCTCAGAGAAGTTGCTTACACACTCTATGATGTCCTCATTGGTGTGCACTTTCACCTCTTCTCCGCTTATTGGCGAATAAGTGTGGCCTATTCTTGCGAACAGGAGTTTTAGGTACTCGTAGATTTCGGTGCTTGTGCCGACCGTACTTCTCGGGTTGCGTGAGATTACTTTCTGCTCGATGGCGATGGCAGGGGGCAGACCCTTTATGGTGTCGCATTCCGGCTTGCTCATGCGTCCCAAGTACTGTCTGGCGTAAGAAGACAGCGATTCTACATAACGACGCTGGCCTTCGGCATACAAGGTGTCGAAAGCCAGCGAGGATTTACCGGAGCCAGAGACTCCGGTTATTACGATGAATTTATCTCTTGGTATGTTAAGGCTCACATTCTTCAGGTTGTTGACACGTGCGCCTTTTACCTCAATGAATTGTCCCATTTTAATCGTTCATAGACAGAAGGAACTCGTCATTATCGCGAGTCTTGCTCATGCGGTCATGGATGGAGTTCATGGCTTCTATCGGGTTCATGTCTGAAATAAACTTACGAAGAATCCACATACGGTCAAGTGTGGTCTTGTCCTGGAGCAGGTCGTCGCGTCGTGTGCTTGAAGCCACGAGGTTGACAGCCGGGAAGATGCGCTTGTTAGAGAGCGAGCGGTCGAGCTGGAGTTCCATGTTGCCGGTTCCCTTGAATTCCTCGAAGATCACCTCGTCCATCTTCGAGCCTGTGTCGATAAGGGCTGTTGCGATGATGGTGAGCGATCCGCCTCCTTCGATGTTTCGTGCTGCACCGAAGAAGCGCTTGGGCTTCTGGAGGGCATTGGCGTCCACACCGCCCGTGAGCACCTTGCCTGATGCCGGCGACACGGTGTTGTAGGCACGTGCCAGACGTGTGATTGAGTCGAGGAAGATTACGACGTCGTGTCCGCATTCCACCATTCGCTTCGCCTTCTCCAGTACTATTCCTGCAATCTTGACATGGCGTTCTGCCGGCTCGTCAAACGTGGAGGCGATTACCTCCGCATTAACGGTTCTTGCCATGTCCGTCACCTCCTCAGGGCGCTCGTCAATGAGAAGCATCATGAGGTAAGCCTCAGGGTGGTTGGCAGCGATGGCGTTGGCGATGTCCTTCATGAGGATGGTCTTACCGGTCTTGGGCTGGGCTACGATGAGCGCTCTCTGACCCTTGCCGATCGGCGAGAAGAGGTCAACTATTCGTGTTGAGAGATTTGTCGTGGCTCTGTCGCCGCACAGCGAGAACTTCTCGTCAGGGAAGAGTGGGGTGAGGTGCTCGAAGGCAATACGGTCGCGCACTTCGTTCGGCTCGCGTCCGTTAATCATCTCAATGCTTGTCAGCGGGAAGTATTTCTCTCCGTCATGCGGCGGACGTACGCGGCATTGCACCACGTCACCGGTCTTCAGACCGTAGTTCTTGATTTGCTGTGTCGATACGTAAACGTCGTCCGGAGAAGAGAGATAGTTATAGTCGCTCGAACGGAGGAAGCCATAACCGTCTGGCATTACTTCCAGCACGCCGTTGGCAGAAATGATGTCTGTGAAGTCGAACTGCGGAACAGCAGGAGCTGTGGTCTGCGTCTGCATCATTACGGGCTGGTCTGCTGGCATCGAAGACGTCACGTTGTCAAACATGTCGTACGTCGGTACGGCTCCCTGGTCTTCTATCGGCAGGTCCACTACGGTGATGAAGTCTGTGCCGTCGCCCGGGTCGCCTTCCCAAATTCCGTTTGCGATGGCATCACGCTGGTCTTCCGCGTTTTCGTTGTGTGCGTTTATCTTTGCCTGAAGCTGCGCAAGGAGCTGCTCATGCTGTTCGTCATTCTCTGCGTTTGCTGCGTGCATGTTGGCTTCAGGGATGAAGTCTGCTGGTGTTTCTGCGGGTGCTGTTGTCTGTTCTTCAGCCTCGTCTGTGTTTGTGCTGTCCATTTCGTTTGCAATTGTTGTGTCTTTTGTTGCTTCAGGCGCGTTTTCTTTCAGCCTTCTCGACTCCTCTATTGCAGAAAGCAGTTCAAGTTCTCTTTTCGACTTTCTTCCTCTATGCTTCGGAATTGCCATCAACTGTTCTTCAAGCGAAAGTTCGTTTGTGTTGTCGGTCGTGTCTGTGTTTTCCTTGAACAATGTGGTCTGGGGGGCGTCCTCTTCGTTAGTCCTGTTTTTCTTTAAGTCAAAGTTTTCGCCTTCCTTTCCGTTGACTGTATATACGCGGTCTGTGTCTTTCTTAACTATTCTTGTTCGACGACGTTTAGGACCAAGAGGATTCTTGCTTCCTTCTATATCTGCCTGCTTGTCAAGAATTGCATATATCAGGTCTTGGGCACCGGTTTCGTCATTGAAATCAATGCCTGCTTCGCGAGCAATGTCTTGCAACTTAGCAATATTTTTAGCTGATAATTCGTCTATGCTATACATGAAGATTAAAAAAATATATAGTGAAAAAATAACGTTTCAGGAACGAAACGCTTATGTGTTTTTATTGTTATTCAATAATTATGCTACAAAGGTAATAATAATTATCCGAAACTAACGGTTTTGGATGTAATAATTCTTACGATTAACTCATGTTAACATAAAACAAAAAAGGCAATCCCGGATGTTTGTTCCAAGATTGCCTTTTATTTTATTTAGCTGTGATCAGGGGTTGTGATTACTCGCCCTTCTCCATCTTAGCCTTCAATTCAGCGAGAGCGTCGATGTCACCGAGTGTGGTGCTTGCTGCTACGTTGTTGATTGCAGGAGCTGACTCCTTCTTGGCTGTGTGCTTGCGAACCGGCTTAACATCGTCCTTGCCAGCCTCGAATGTGCGGCTGTGTGAGAGGATGATGCGCTTTGTCTCCTTAACGAACTCGATTACCTTGAACTCGAGCTCCTCGCCGAGCTGAGCCTGTGTGCCGTCTTCCTTAACAAGGTGCTTCGGTGTAGCGAAGCCCTCGCCACCCTCGTTGAGAGTGATGACAGCGCCCTTGTCCATCATCTCGGTGATCTTACCTGTGTGAACAGAACCCGGAGTGTAGAGCTCCTCGTACTTGTCCCAAGGATTCTCCTCGAGCTGCTTGTGACCGAGGCTGAGACGACGGTTCTCCTTGTCGATTTCGAGGACAACAACGTCGATGCTTGCGCCTACCTGTGTGAACTCTGAAGGATGCTTTACCTTCTTTGTCCAAGAGAGGTCAGAGATGTGGATGAGGCCGTCTACGCCTTCCTCGAGCTCTACGAAGATGCCGAAGTTAGTGAAGTTGCGAACCTTTGCTGTGTGCTTGCTGCCTACCGGGTACTTAACCTCGATAGCCTCCCACGGATCTTCCTTAAGCTGCTTGATGCCGAGAGACATCTTGCGCTCTGCACGGTCGAGTGTGAGGATAACTGCCTCTACCTCGTCGCCTACGTGGAGGAACTCCTGTGCTGAACGGAGGTGCTGGCTCCAGCTCATCTCTGAAACGTGGATCAGACCCTCTACGCCCGGAGCGATCTCTACGAATGCGCCGTAATCAGCGATAACGACTACCTTACCCTTAACGTGGTCGCCTACCTTGAGGTTCTCGTCGAGAGCGTCCCAAGGATGCGGAGTGAGCTGCTTCAGACCGAGAGCGATGCGCTTCTTCTCGTCATCGAAGTCGAGAATTACGACGTTGATCTTCTGGTCGAGTGCTACAACCTCGTGCGGATCGCTTACGCGGCCCCAAGAGAGGTCTGTGATGTGGATGAGTCCGTCAACACCACCGAGGTCAACGAATACGCCGTATGATGTGATGTTCTTAACGGTACCCTCAAGAATCTGACCCTTCTCGAGCTTGCTGATGATCTCCTTCTTCTGAGCCTCGAGCTCAGCCTCGATAAGAGCCTTGTGTGAAACTACTACGTTGCGGAACTCCTGGTTGATCTTCACAACCTTGAACTCCATTGTCTTGCCGACGAATACGTCGTAGTCGCGTATAGGATGAACGTCGATCTGGCTTCCCGGGAGGAATGCCTCAATGCCGAATACGTCAACAATCATGCCACCCTTAGTGCGGCACTTGATGTAACCCTGGATGATCTCCTCGTTCTCAAGGGCTGCGTTAACGCGCTCCCAGCTCTTGCTGAGACGTGCCTTCTTGTGAGAGAGTACGAGCTGACCCTTCTTGTCCTCCTGGTTCTCAACGTAAACTTCTACCTTGTCGCCTACCTTGAGCTCAGGGTTGTAACGGAACTCAGAAGCGGGGATGATACCGTCGCTCTTGTAACCGATGTTAACGATTACTTCCTTCTTGTCTACAGAAATTACGGTACCCTCTACCACCTGGTGCTCTGATACCTTGTTGAGTGTTTCGTCGTAAGCCTGCTCGAGCTCCTGCTTGCTTACGTTTGAGCTACTGCCGTTTTCAAACTCGTCCCAATTGAAGTCTGCCAATGGCTGTACGTTCTTTAAATCTGACATAAAAATGAATTAATAAAAATGAAATTAATAAAGTTAGACTTTATGTGAATTAATAATCGAGTTGCAAAGTTAAACATTTTTCTCTACACCTCTTTTATTTATATGTAACTTTCTCTATGTATTAAACATAACTTAACATACGTTAACCCTTACAGCTTGAACCTATGCTTCTTTGTGGCTTTGTGTGGCGCGTCTGTTCCGGGCGCAGGGAAGCTGAATGCTGAGCTGCTGCCGCCTCTTGCCACGCCTCTATACTGCCTCCATCTGTCTCGGATGCGAGCCACGTAGCCCACGGTCTCCGTGCCTCTCATATATCCGTACTTCACCACGGGGTCGTTATAGTATTGTGGTGTCTGGAGGTTGAAGATGAAGGGTGCCACGTCGTCCCAGCGGTGCTTGTCCTTGCCGTATTTCTCCGCCAGTCGCATGGCGTCACGGATGTGGAAGTAGCCGCCGTTATAGCTTGCGAGGACGAAGAGCTGACGTTCTGAGGGGTTGCGTACGTCCTGGAAGTGCTTGCTCAGCTCAGCTATGTAACGTGCTGCTGCATAGATATTTTCCTCCGGGTCGTACATCTTGTCCTCTGCCAGTCCGAGGTGAGCTGCCGTTGCGGGCATTATCTGCATCAGTCCTCTTGCGCCAGCCCATGAGTAAGCCTTGGGGTCGAAGCACGACTCCTGATAGCATTGTGCTGCCATCAGTCGCCAGTCCCATCTTGCTATGGGGGCGTAACGCTGGAAGAGGTGGTCGTATTGCGATATTTCTCCGCGACTGGAGTTGAGCATCGGGGCGTAGACGTGTCGGTGGACGCTTGCCACGGACAGTTGCGTCCTTTCCTCACGCTTCACCTCCGCCAGTAGGCTGGGGGAGTACCATCCGTTTATCGTGTCTGCCAGTTCCTTGTTGTCGCTGCTTACCGCCCAAGCCGTCGAGTCTGTTCCGTATCCGCACGGCACGATGCCTTCCTGCTTCTTCTCTATCTGGTAGGCGATGATGTCTCCGTCGCCGTTCTTCAGACGGCTTAACATTTCCTCCTTCGTCTTGCATACGTCCACTCTCAGCGACACTCCGAGCTTCTCTGCCAGACGTTCGCACAGTCTGTACTGCGTTCCCATTCCGCGTCCGTGATAGTCGTAGTAAGATTCCGGACCGCTCATGGTCAGCATGATCATCTCGCCGTTTCCGATGATGTCCTGAATGGTGTACGTCCCTGCTGCCTGTGGCGTGATGGAGTCGGTTATCAGTTCGCCCCACGGCGTATATTCAGCTTGCTTCTTCTCCGAGCATGAGAGGATGAGGAGTATGATGAATGTTAATTGTAGGAGTTTCATCTTTGGGCTTATCGTTTTTTTTGAATGTGGCTACAAAATTACTGCAAATCTTGCATATTTCCTATAAATAACTTAATTTTGTGTGAATAACCTAACTTGCATGTCCGATAAATATTTTTTAAGATGCTGAACATTGAACAACTTGTACGCCCCAATCTTCGCGCCCTTCTGCACGTCCCGCCGGTTGACGAGACGCTTTTGCCGAAGGCGGATGCCTTGCGCCTCGACACTAACGCCAATCCTTACGACCTTCCGTTCAATCATGCCGTTGACTGTCAGGCGCTTTCGCTGCGTCGGGCGCTCTCTGCCTTGAAGCGGAAGGACGTCAGCAATATCTTTGCCTGCAACGGCTTTGCGGGCGTTGTGGACTTGTGCTTTCGTTGCTTCTGCGTTCCCGGAGAGGACAATGTGGTGGCGGCAGGTCCCACGCGTGGCGTCTATCGTAGGATGGCACAGCTTAATGACGTGGAATATCGTGAGGCAGAATTGGGTGAAGGCTTCGCCCTGTCCGTTGACGAGGTGCTTGGCGCTTGCGACAATCATACGAAGCTCGTCTGGCTTTGCTCGCCCAATGACCCTACTGGCAATCTCCTGGATGTCAACGCCATCGCTTCCTTGCTGGAGGTGTTTGACGGTCTTGTGGTGGTGGACGAGACGTATCTGCGCTTCTCGAAGAGTCCTTCATGGTGTACGGTTCTGCAGCGCTTCCCCAATCTTGTGGTCATAGAGCAGATGGATTCTGTATGGGGTGTTAATGCGCTGAACGTGGGAATGCTCTACGCCTCCTCGGACATCGTGCGCCTCATGCTTGCCGTGGGAGGGTCTTACGCCCTGTCGCCCGTCATCGAGTCGAAGATGTGCGGCGTCTTCTCCGACGCTTTCGAGATGGACCGCTTGGTGGGCAATGTCGTAGCTGAGCGCACCCGCATGGCTCATGCCTTGGAGCAGCTGCCGTTCTGCGAACAGGTGCTTCCGTCCTTCTCCAACTTCCTCCTCGTCCGCTTCCGCAACGCTCCCGCCGTCTATGAGGGTCTCTTCAGCCGTGGCGTCGTGGTCTGCCGTCCCGCCGACGGTCTCTTCCAGAAAGGCTACCTGAGAATAACCATTGGCTCCAAGTCAGCCAACAATACACTGCTCTCTGCATTAAGGCAATTCTAAGCTGCTCATTGCGTTGTATGTAGGCAGGGCTTTGACAAAAACCTTTATCCACAGTCCGCTTATGGGCGCAAACCCTATCGGGTTTAAATAAAAGGGTTTGCATTAGGTCTTACGAGAACAAGTTCTCGCCAACCTAATGCAAACCCTTTCATTTGTGCACAGCACGCACCCATAATCGGAAAAACCAATAAAAACACAAGAACAGGAAGGATATATAAAAACAATGAATACAACAGTAATTAGCAATGCCCGCAGCTCCTACAGTTAGCTTTTCTCCTAAATTTTAGTTTGACGTATTCACAATTTGTGCACCATCGCCGGATTGTGTTTTGTTTGTTTTTCCTTTTATGGGCATAGTGATGCTTTGGCATCACTCATGATATCGTTTGGGTGATGGGTGTCGAGAGCTTGCTCTCGTAAATCCCATTACACAAATGATATTATGAACCCGAAGGGTATGCCCGTAAAAGGACTTGTGGATAAAGGTTTTTGTCAAAGCCCTGCCTGGCGTAATTAATCCCATAAGCAAAAAAAAGTCGGATAGCTTTCGCCGTCCGACTTTTCTTTATATTGTGAGAATATCTGCTGATTACTCTGCAGTTGCCTCTGTCTCCTCAGCCTTGGGAGCCTCCTCAGCGGGAGCCTCTACCTTAGCGTTCTCAGCAACAACCTTGATGGGGAGCTTCACCTCAACCTCCTTGTGGAAGTGGATGGTAGCCTCAAACTCACCTACAGTCTTGATGTCGTGCATAGTGATGATCTTGCGGTCAATCTCGAAGCCCTTCTTCTGAAGCTCGTCAGCCACAACGTTAGCGTTAACCGAACCGTAAGTAACGCCAGTAGCGCTTACCTTAGACTCGATAACCAGCTCTACGCCGTTAAGAGCCTCAGCCTTCTTCTCAGCCTCAGCCTTGATGGCTGCGAGCTTGTGAGCCTGCTGCTTGAGGTTCTCAGCGAGAACCTTCTTTGCTGATTCAGATGCGATTACACCCTTACCCTGGGGGATGAGGTAGTTACGTCCGTAACCACTCTTTACATTAACGATGTCGTTCTTGTAACCCAGTCCTATGATATCTTCTTTAAGTATGATTTCCATTGCTTATTCCTCCTTAATAATTATTTCATCAAGTCAGTTACGTAAGGAAGCAAAGCAATCTGGCGAGCACGCTTAACAGCCTGTGCCACGCGACGCTGATACTTCAAAGATGTTCCTGTGATACGACGGGGAAGGATCTTGCCCTGCTCGTTCAAGAACTTCTTGAGGAACTCAGGATCCTTGTAGTCGATATACTTGATACCGCTCTTCTTGAAACGGCAATACTTCTTCTTGCGTGTGTCCACTGAAGGTGGAGTCAAATAGCGAATTTCTGATTCTACTGCTGCCATGTTTTAAGCCTCCTCTTTTTTAGCGAATTTGTTACGTCTCTTCTCAGCATACTGTGCAGCATACTTGTCGAGCTTAACTGTCATGTGACGGATGACCTTCTCGTCACGGCGATAGCCGGTCTCGAGTGTCTTTACAATTGTGGGCTCAGCCTGGAACTCCAACAGGCAATAGAATCCTGTAGACTTCTTCTGGATAGCATAAGCCATCTTCTTGAGTCCCCATGTCTCTTCGTTCACAATCTCAGCACCGTTGTCGGTGAGGAGCTTCTTGAACTTAGCGACCGCTTCCTTCATCTGTTCATCAGACAAAACGGGAGTCAAAATGAAAACGGTTTCGTATCGATTCATTGTTTGTGATAAATTAATAAAATACTTTGCAAAATTGCGGGTGCAAAGGTACAACTTTTTTATTGAAACAACATACCCTCCCCAATAGTTAACCCAATATTTAACTTTTTTTATAGCCTGTCGTTCCTGTTGTAGGCAGGGCTTTTACAAAAACCTTTATCCACATGTCCGATTATGGGCGCAAACCCTATCGGGTTTAACTGAAAGACTTTACATTAGGCCTTACGAGAACAAGTTCTCGACAACCTAACGTAAAGCCCTTCAGTTGTGCACAGCACGCGCCCAAAATCGGAAAAACCTATAAAAACACAAGAATATGAATAGTTTATCAAAACTAAAAAAACAAGGAATATAACAGTAATTAGGAATGCCAATCGTAGGAGTTGCGGACATTAGCTTTTCTCCTAACTTCTTTATCTTGACATACTCAAAATTTGTTTGTGTCCTCGCCGGATTGTGTTTTTTTTGTTTTTCCTTTTATGGGCATAGTGATGCATCGGCATCACTCATGATATCGTTTGGGTGATGGGTGTCGAGAGCTTGCTCTCGTAAATCCCATTACACAAATGATATTATGAACCCGAAGGGTATGCCCGTAAAAGGACTTGTGGATAAAGGTTTTTGTCAAAGCCCTGCCTAATATACAAGAGCAAACGAAAAAAGCAAACCCCTATACATTATATATATAAGGATTTGCTTTTGTTATTTGGTTGTGCTGAAAGTCAGCACGCCGTGTCAGCGAAGATTAAGCCTCGATAGCTGCAACGCCCGGGAGCACCTTACCCTCGATAGCCTCGAGCAGAGCGCCACCACCAGTTGAGATGTACGAAACCTGGTCAGCCAAGCCGAACTTGTTGATGCAAGCTACAGAGTCACCACCACCGATGAGTGAGAATGCGCCGTTCTTTGTAGCCTCAGCGATAGCCTCAGCGATAGCCTTTGAGCCACCTGCGAAGTTGTCGAACTCGAATACGCCTGCAGGACCGTTCCAGAGGATGGTCTTTGCGCCCTTGATGGCGTTGGCGAAGAGCTCGCGTGTCTGAGGACCAGCGTCCATGCCTTCCCAACCCTCGGGAATGTCGTTAGACGGGCAGATCTGAGTGTTGCAGTCGTTCTTGAAAGCGTCGCCGCAAACCGAGTCAGTACCGAGAACGAGGTTCACGCCGTTCTCCTTGGCCTTCTTGATAACGTCGAGAGCTACGTCCAGCTTGTCGTCCTCGCAGATAGAGAGGCCGATCTTGCCGCCCTGAGCCTTGGCGAATGTGTATGTCATGCCGCCGCAGAGGATGAGGTTGTCCACCTTTGTGAGGAGGTTCTCGATGATGCCGATCTTTGTAGAAACCTTCGAGCCGCCCATGATGGCTGTGAACGGGCGCTTGATGTTGCCGAGAACTGCGTCAACGGCTTTTACCTCCTTCTCCATGAGGTAGCCCAACATCTTGTGGTCCTTGTCGAAGTACTCGTCGATAACGGCTGTAGAAGCGTGCTTGCGGTGAGCTGTTCCGAATGCGTCCATTACGTAGCAGTCAGCGTAAGAAGCGAGCTTCTTGGCAAACTCCTGCTGGCGGCCCTTCATTTCCTTCTTTGCAGCGTCATACTCGGGTGTGCCCTTCTCTACGCCTACCGGCTTGCCTTCCTCCTCAGGATAGAAGCGGAGGTTCTCCAGAAGAAGTGCCTCGCCCGGCTTGAGGGCAGCAGCCTCCTCAGAAGCGTTGCCGCAATCCTTGGCGAACTTCACCTCTACGCCGAGGGCCTTTGATACGTTGGGGACGATCTGGCTCAGAGAGAGCTTCTCGTTCACCTTGCCCTTGGGCTTGCCCATGTGGCTCATCATGATGAGGGCGCCACCGTCAGCGAGCACCTTCTTGAGTGTGGGGAGGGCACCGCGGATACGGGTGTCGTCAGTAACGTTTCCGTTCTCGTCCAATGGTACGTTGAAGTCTACACGTACGATTGCCTTTTTGCCGGCAAAGTTGAAATCTTCGATTTTCATTTTTTCAAATATTTATATAATGTTGAAATAAGATTCTTTCTTATTCTTCGTGTCTGTAACGATTTCTCTGTTTCGACCGCAAATTTACTAAAAATAAATCTTATTTCAACATTTTTCTGCTATTTTGTTTCGTAAATAGTGGTGTCTTCTATGCCTGCTTCGGCGAGTGCCTCTTTTCGCTCCACGCAGGTGCCGCACTTTCCGCAATGCTTCTCGCCGCCCTTGTAGCAGCTCCATGTCTCGGCATAGTCGATGCCGAGGCGCTTTCCGATGCGTGCGATGTCTGCCTTGGTGATGGAGGTGTAGGGCGCCACAATCCTGACGCCTACGTATGTGCCCGCCTTAGCCGCCGCGTCGATGGCTGTGATGAAGTCCTGACGGCAGTCGGGATAGATGGCGTGGTCGCCTCCGTGGTTGGCGATGAACACCTCGGTCAGTCCGTTGCTCTCGGCGATGCCCACGGCGATGGCGAGCATTATGCCGTTACGGAAGGGCACGACGGTGGACTTCATGTTCTCGTCCTCGTAGTGTCCTTCGGGGATGGTGTCGGCTCCGGTGAGGAGGCTCGACTTGAAGTACTGGTGCATGAAGTCCAGATTGATGGTGATGTGCTTGATGCCCAGCCGTTCGCAATGCATCTTGGCGAAGGGTATCTCGCGTGCGTTGTGGTTGCTGCCATAGTCGAAGGAAATGCCCACGGCTATCTCGTCCTTGTGTTCATAGAGCAGGGTGATGCTGTCCATTCCCCCGCTCACAATTATAGCTGCATTCTTCATATTCTTCTCTGAATTTGTTTTTTTGTTCTCCTTACAGCGAGACGCTCTCGATTCTCAGGCTTAGCTTTCCTGCCGGTACCGTCACCTCCACCGTGTCGCCCGCCTTCTTGTTTAGCATGGCGTGGGCGATGGGCGACTTGATGGAGAGCTTGCCTTCGGCGAGGTTAGCCTCGTGCGGGCTGACGATGGTATACTGCATGCGGCGGTTGTTGGCCGTGTTGGTTATCTCCACCTTGCTGAGCAGCCCCACGCTGTCCGTGTTGAGCCGGCTCTTGTCGATGACGCGGGCGTTCTCCAGCACCTTGTGCATGAAGCGTATGCGGCCCATGATGCGTCCCTGCTCGCGCTTGGCGGCATGATATTCGAAGTTCTCGCTCAGGTCGCCCTTGTCGCGTGCCTCCGCAATGGCGTCGCGCACCTGCGGCAGTTCCTCTAATTCCAACTGGCGAAGCTCGGCCACTATCTTGTCGTAGCCCTCCTGTGACATGTATTCCATAATAGTATGCTGTTATGTTTTTTTAGTCGGCGAAGGTACAAAAAAATTTTGAGTTTTGAATTAGGAATTTTGAATTATTCTCGGCTTCGCCTTCAAAATGCGCAAAGCGTACAATTCAAAAACTCAAAACTCAAAACTCAAAATTCCTAATTCTGCGAAGCAGACATTCTCTTCTCCACGTACGTCTTTATCTCGGCGTACTTGTTGTGGGCGTAGATAGCCACTCCGAAGATGCTTCCTGCGTAAATCAGGCATTCGGCGAACAGTCCCAGCACGCTTTCGTGAATCTCGCCCAGCGGCGATACGATGAAGCCAGCCACCGTAAGCGCCATTCCGAGCGCCAGCATTCCGAGCGCCGAGCCCACCTGAAGGTTCTCTCTTGTTTCCTTTTTCATGGTAAAGTGTTTTTCATGGTTGTCAGATCAGTTTAAGGCTCAGAAATCTCTTGTCCGCCAGTCTTCTTCTCCACTCCCCACTTGTGCTGGCTTTTCTCTCTTATGCGTGCCTGACGCTGGAAGTTGTCGCGTGACGACTCGCCTACGCCGAGGCAGCGGAAGTGCAGTCCGAGGATGTTATCCGCAGCGACGAATTCCTCAAAGGTCTTCGCTCCCTTCGAGCGGATGGAGACATGGAAGATGCCGAGGTTGTCCAGCCTCACCTTCTTGCTGTCTATCAGCAGCTCGCGTATGCACTTGACGATGTCCGTGAGGATGGCGAGGATCTGGCCGCGTGAGAACGAGGTGTTGTGTGATGCCATGTGGGCTGCCAGCTTCGGGAGGTCGTACATCTCGTTGTAGGTGACGCGTCCGTAGAACTTGCCCTTGGTGCCGTTGTTGATGTTGCTCTTGTAGATTTTGTATTCTATTGCCATAGTGTTGTGTGTGTTTTTATGGGTTTATACGTTGTTCTCTGTGTTCGTGTTGTGTGCCTTGTCCTTGTCGTACAGCTTCACTCGCTTGAACTTCACGTCGCCAGCGTAGTTGTAGCCGTTCTTCAGGTGCATCGCTCCCGTTGGGATAATCTTGATGTAGGTTCGCAGGACGTTCTCGGTGGCGGTGAATTCCTTTGCGGTCTTGGCTCCCTTGGTGCGGATGCCGGGCTTGAAGATGGCGAAGTCGGGGAGCTTCACGGCGTTGCCGTCGAGGCAGATCTCTCGGATGCATCCCACCATGTCATCCAGCAGACCGATGATCTGGCCCTTCGAGTAGGAGCAGTTGTGTCGGCACATGTGTTCGGCGATGCCTTCGAGGTCGACGATGTCGGTGTGGATGGCGCGGGCGTAGAACTTGCCCTTGGTGTAGTTGTTCGCCTTGCTTTGGTAAATTGCGTACTGAATCATGTGTTTCTGTGTGTGTTTATTGGTTAGACATTCTGGTTATGCCGCAAAGTTACGGCTTTTGCCCGTCAGATGCAATAGTTGTCCTCCGAGGCGTGCAAAGTTGTCCCCTGTGACGTGAAAAGTGGCGCTCAGCGTGACGCAAGCACAATTCAAAACTCAGATTGTCATTTGGTCATTTGGTCATTTGGTCAAAATGAAGAAAAGAAAAGGCTTGTCAGACTCCTATAGTATAATATATAAATATATATTATTCTATAGAGCCAAATGACCGACTTTCGGAAATGAAAATGACAAGATGACAATTTGACAAGATGACAAGGTCTGCACTTGTCTTTGCTGTTATGCTTGTGTATATGGTCTGATGACGTTTTTTTTGCAAAATTCGCATATAGAACTCCATAAGTAGGTTTATTTGTTTGGCATTTTGGCGTATTTTTGGTAACTTTACAGCCGAATGATTATTGTATAGCATGAAACAAACAATATGATACAAGAAATAAGAATAAAGAACTTCTTGTCGTTTAGAGACGAGGTTGTTCTAAACTTTGAGGCCACAAAAGACAATACTTTTGAGGATTGCCAAGTGGTGAGCGTTACCCCCAAAGTGCGTCTTTTGCGTTTTGCGCTGATTTATGGAGCAAATGCAAGCGGAAAATCCAATCTGCTGTCTGCATTTGATTTTTTGCGTGATTTCTTGTTCGGCATAAAAACAAACATAGATGAAGAAACTGGAGCTGTACCTTTTTTGCTTGATGCAGATACGCCCAATGAACCGTCTGAATTCAATGTTGTTTTCTATCTTGGCGAAAAGAAATATTGGTATCAACTGATTTTGGATAGCAAAAAAGTTATTAAGGAAGAATTGTATGTGTACAATTCTGTACAACCATCGCTTGTATTCAGCCGAAACTTAGAGGGAACACAGTCTGTAGTCAAACTGAATTCAAATCTCGTAAAGGCAAGTGGTGCTATCGTTGAACAATTGAATCTCAAATGCTTGCCAAACATGTCTTTGTTCGCTGCGCGAAATCAGGTGAATTGTTCTCTGGCATACATTGACGATGTACGTGATTGGATGAGAAACAATTTGATGCCAACGATTACACCAAATACTAATATGTTTGAGTATGCAGGAGATAAGATGGACAAAGAAAAGGAAATGAAAAGCTATATCCTTGACTTCATCCGCAAAGCAGACTTTAACATCACTGATGTTTTCTCACAACGTGAGACATTGCCATTGCCAAGTTTTATAAGAAGTTCTATAGCAGATAACAAAGACATTCCAGCAAAAGAAAAAGAGAAACTTTTAGCAGAGAATTCATATGAAAGATTAAAAACGGACTTTCAGCACACTGTAAGAAACAAAAGAGGAGTGGAAACATACACTTTGCCTAACAGACTTCAGAGTGCAGGTACTCGACGTACGTTTGGCATCGAAGCAGCTATATATGAAGCTCTCCAAAATGAAAGCGCATTGCCAGTGGACGAAATAGAATCTTCACTTCACCCAGAGTTGGTTGAATTTGTAATCCAAAAATTCTTGTCTGAAAAAGACAACAGAAGTCAGTTGATAGTTACCTCACATTACGACCCGCTTCTCAATACTGTTGACGATCTTATTCGTAAAGATATGGTATGGTTTACGGACAAAGAGGAAGATGGACATACTAAACTATACTCCTTGACAGACTTCCGTGGACTTGGGAGAATTTCATCATTTCAAAAGTCGTACAGAAACGGCGTTTTTGGGGCATTGCCAAACATTCATGAGTAACGACTATGGCTAGAAGAACTGCAACAATCAATAAAAATCAAGAAAGGGCTGTCATTATAGGAGCAGGTATCACAGAAAAATGGTATTTCTCTCATATGCAGACTCTTTATGGTTTAAAAGTGAAAATTAGACCAAGATATTTCGGTAATGAAAATATCAATACATTAGAGAAACTCATCAAGCAAGTTCTTGACAATGATGGTTTGGCTATTGTGGTATTTGATACCGATGTCTCAACTTGGAATGAAAGTGAAAAGAAGAAGCTGTCAGCATTAAGAAAGAAATACGCTAAAAATAAACGAGTAATACTTTGTGATAGCTTGCCTTCTATCGAATTTTGGTTTTTGATACACTTTATCAACACAAACAGGTATTTTGGAACTTCGAAGGCTGTTATTGGAGAGCTTAAAAAGTTTATTCCAAACTTTGACAAAAGTGAATCATTTCTTTCTAATAAGAAATGGGTTGATGATATGTGTAAAGATGGAAAACTGAGTGATGCCTATGCAAGAGCCAAACAGCTTGGCTTAGAAGGCGAATCATACAGTAATCTTTGGAAAGCTTTTGATTATTTGGGTGTTACGCTCCCATCCTCAGCTTCATAACGGGACGTTCTGACGCTCCTTTCTTCGAGCGCCAGCGTGACGCTGTGCTGCGTGCCGCCCATGAAGGTGCCGTTGTTGTGTCGGCGTTCAACCGCGAGGTGTGCCTCGTGATGAACGAGCTGGCGAGGGTGATTTCCGGAGTGGGGGATGGGTGGTGGAAATAGTGGGAGGCGACAGAGCTGTCGCTTATACACAGCGCCGAGCCCACGAGACGGAGC
>ERZ1023881.37-NODE-37-length-73457-cov-59.796504_pt1 | contig 73457 bp, 50 predicted proteins | sample MGYA00380393_ERZ1023881 | MGnify/ENA primary metagenome ERZ1023881 (study PRJEB33179, sample SAMN07449004) | human gut metagenome | biome: Human-gut; feature: Human associated habitat; material: Faeces | host: Homo sapiens | place: India: Bhopal | collected... | reverse complement strand
CTCCGCATGCTTACGTACCATTTCATCTCGCCGTCAAATCCAGTCAACCCCGAGAATTTTCTGATATTGGGTGCAAAGATAAGGCGAAAATTTGAAACTACCAAATTTTTTAAGGAAAAATTCTGCCCAAATATTCCGAATAGCTTAAAATGAGCGATTTATGAGTGTTTTACCTCAAAGAGGTAATAATTTAGCAACGGTTCTAATACCTAAAAGGGTGTTCAGTATTCAGTATTCAGTTTTTTTCGCGATAGTTACCCTTTCTATGGTTACAAATTGTAAGTAATTATTTTATGAGGGTGTGTCATAAGTTTATAATTCACCCTCTTCTTGTTGTTGGAAGAGTTGGAATATGTTGTTGGAAGAGTTAGGATATGTTGTTGGAAGAGTTAGGATATGTTGTTGAAACAGTCAGTATCTTCGGTCGCACAACAGCTGTTGTGCGCTTGTATAACAGCTGATATGCGCATGCACAACAGGTGATGTGCATGCGATGGTCAACTGTTATGCGCCAACTATTATTCAGACTTATGACACACCCTCATACTATCTATAGAGCGGATGGAAACAACAGCGAAAAAAACTGAATACTGAATACTGAACAGCCTTTTGTGCCTTAGGGCGGTCATCATAGAAGACCGCAGCGGGTCTTAAATGATGGCAGGCGCCGGTCATCAATGAAGACCAGAAAAAGCACAGGAAACGGGGCTTAAAATACCTAGAGTATGCGGAGAATAGCATGAAAAACATGATTTTTGCTTTTGTATCCCCATAAATGAGGATGATGTATTCGTAATTTTCCTAATTTTTAGGTATTGCATACCTTCTTAGAAATATGTACCTTTGCAGCCTGTTTCAAGATAATATTTAATTTTAATTATAAACATTTTAAAAGTTCAAAAAAACAATGAAGATTTTTAAGAATTTCATCGGTCTCGCTGCCCTGGCTCTCTGCCTCGGTTTCGCTTCTTGCAGCAGTGACGACGATGCACCTTCTTACAGCAATGTGGCTGTAAGCAACTCTGAGTTGATGACTATCCTCAAAGCTAAGGGATACCAGTTTGATGAAAATGGCAAAATGCTCCTTGACGACAAAGCCAACAGCACCACATCTCTCGACCTTTCAGGCACAAAGGTTGATACCGCTGCCTTGAAGGAACTTTCTGTTTTTCCTAATTTGAAAGAGTTGGACCTTAGCGGCAATGGCTATGGTCCAGTTTTCCATATCGCTTCACTTCCTTCACAGATTACAGGTCTTGACTTGCAAGGCAATGACATCTATGACTTCGACGGCTTGGTAACAGCCAAGGTTGAGAATGATGAGGTGAAAGCTACTATCCTTCATGAGTTTACCAAACTTTATCTCCCTGCTTCCTGCAAGTATAATGTAGAGGACTTGATGCCTTTCTATACCCAGAATGAGGCAGAGAACAAGACTGTTGACATGCAAATGGTAAATGATAAGGGCTCTTTGGAGAAGTATAATACTTTGAGAGAGATTCCTGATGAGTACTTCCGTGCTTATTTGAAACAGAAGTTTGCTTCATTGTTCACAGACGATACACACATAGATATTAGCAAACCAATGAAAAATTCAGAGCAGGGAGAAAGTATTCACTTATGGTATTCAAGTCAGTATGAAAATATAGATAAGATAAACTCAATTGAGGGAGTAGAATATTTTGTCAACAATCCTTACTATCAAGATTTTTATGTTTCAATTGGTTATACTAAACACTATACTATTGGATACATAATGCCAGGAGCTAACATTAAAGGACTTCAGTTCACTAATATTTCAACCCCTAATGGAGTTGATTTGACTAAAGCAAAAAAACTTGCAACTGTAACTTTTGGTAATGACGACTATTTGACATCTTTGGATTTGTCAAACACGGTTGTTGCCAATCAACAGCTTGATGACTTTGATGCGACTGTTTCCAATATGTTGGAAATTACCAATTGTAAGAATTTGTCAAGTTTAATGCTTCCAAAGAATCCTATTGGTGTAATCAATACAGTTCTTTTGTCTAATTTACCAAGTCTTAATAATGTAGATTTAAGTTCAATCAAAGCAATTTCAACTCTTTGCATATTTCAAATGCATAATGCAAGTATTAAGTACCCAGCATTGACCAATGTTTATTATGCTGCAAAAAATACATTGGAAGAATTAGCTTCAAAGAAGCATAAGATTTCCTTCTGTTTATCAAAGAACGTTTTTGAAAAAAGTGAGACCCAGAATTTCATCACAAGTTACAAAGCAAGTCTTAGAGATAGATATTATTCATACGAAGAATATGATTCGTTCCCTTGGAGCGAAAACATCTAAATACAAATTATTATTCACAATTAATTAAAATTTTATGAAAATCAAGACGTTCTTCACTGTATTTGTTTTCATATTTGGAGTTATAGGTATGTCTTCTTGTTCTTCCGATGAAGAAATAACAGATGCAGATGCAAATACTGAGTTGGTGAAAGAGGCAACGAACTATCTCAATGGTGAGATCGTTCTTAGTACAAACGCAACGATGAATGGAGTGAACAAGACCCTTTTACCAGAGGGATGTCCTACAAAGTTTAAGTTTGAATGGAGTAAGACTGACGCACAAACATTCACCATTTCTTTGCTTGACTTCACGGTCGGAAACATGGGAATGATTATCAATTTTAAGTGTGATGTCAAGTGCATGGTGCTCAACTCTTGGGAGCAAAAGGAATATACAGGTGATGGTTGGATAAAGTTTAAGGGTGAAGACGGTTCTGTATGGGGAACAGACACAGACGGTTCTCCATCAAGTGCCAAAGGCAGTAGCGTGCAAGGTTATTACAATGCCAAAACTCACCAAATTCAGTTTATTGTAGATTATAACATGATGAATGTGCGTTCAGACTGTTTCCTTCAAACAATAGACAAGTCTCGTCTTGCAACATTTGACGAAGACAAAGCTAAATATGAGGAAGATTTGAAAGCGTATAAAAAGGAGCACGGAATCAAATAAGAGACTGTAGCTTATATCTATAAAAGGAAAGAGGGGTATGTCCAGACATATCTCTCTTTCCTTTGCAAGTAAAAAATGAAGGGAAGAGAAACAAGCCATAGCGAGGCTGAAATCGTGTAAGAAATTGGAAAAAATAGAATAGCAATATAAATGAAGACAATTAGAAATGCAATGCTTATCGGCTTGCTGCTGATACTCGCCCTCCCTGTCGCTGCACAGCGAAAGGTGAAGTTCGGTATCTTCGACAAAGCCACTGAGCAACCAATCATCGGGGCAGTCATCACCTACGCCGACAATGAGAAATTGAAATCGCCACAGCGTGTTGTTACCAACATGGATGGTGAGGCTACCATCTCGGTGACTCAGAGCGGCAAGTGTTATTACCAGGTGGTATCCGTGGGCTATAACCCTCTGAGGGGAACCATCGGAAGCGACAAATCCCTCAAGCTCTTCATGACAGAAGACGTGATGAAGGTGAACGAGGTGGTGGTTACTGGTTCCCGTACCGCCCGGCCAATCAAGCTCTCGCCAGTGAGCACGCAGGTGCTCGGCGGTAAGGAACTGGTAGATGCAGGCTATGCCGACTTGACCAAGGCGCTGCAACAGGAGACACCGGGCATGAATATCCAGAAGGTGGGTTTCGGAAACGAAATCTCCATGCAGGGCTTGGATGCCCGCCACGTGCTCTTCCTGCAGGATGGCGAGCGATTGACGGGCGACATGGCGGGTAACCTCGACTATGAGCGTTTCAACCTCCATGCCATCGACCGCATCGAAATCGTGAAAGGTGCCAGCAGTACCCTCTACGGAAGCCGTGCGTCGGGTGCCGTCATCAACCTCATCACCAAGAAAACCACCAAGCCTATCGACATTCAGGCTGGTGTACGCTGGGGACAGATGAACGAGACCAACTACAAGAATCCATCCAAAAAGGATTTCCTGTATATGTTTGAGAAGAATGCCGACCGCCCGAACCTGCAGAGCTGGGTATCGGCAGGATTCAATGCTGGCAAGGTAACTTCGCAGACGGACGTGTGGTATTCTTCGAGCGATGCCTTCTACATGTACCAGGCGGAGAACGACAAGAAGGTCTATACCCAAGAGGCGAATCCTTGGCTCGACCACGACGTGACCATTACCAGCGTGGCTTCCCGTCCGCCAATGGGCATCGAGGGCACAGAGCATATCTCGGTATCGCAGAAGGTATTCTACGACCCTTTCAAGAACCTGGAGATTCTTGCCTACGGTAGTGCGTTCTATATGAACACCTACGATCTCATTCAGGATATGACCTTCAGTCAGGCGCGTGACTGGACGGCTGGAACCAAGATTAAGTACTCCTTCAAGGATTGGTTCAAGATTACCGCCTCCCTTCATGGCGACTTCTACGACCGCTTCAAGCGCCACGAGCGCATCGACGAGCGTACCAAAGTGTATAAGAGCCGTATCTTCCAGCCTCGCCTCTCCATCACCTCGCAGAAGTTCGAGGGCCACGACCTCATCCTCGGTATCGAGCACCTGAGCGATGACCTGACGAGCGACCGATTCAACGGCGATGCCTCCCACATCATGCGTACCCGTTCGCTAAAGGAAACGGAGGCTTTCCTGCAGGACGAGTGGACGATGAACGACCACTGGATGGTTTCGGCAGGTGTGAGAACCAACTTCAGCCGTGCCTTCGGACTGATGGCGATGCCTAAGATTGCCTTCAAGTGGAGTCCTTCGGAGCACTGGGCGTGGAGAGCCAACTATTCGATGGGCTACCGTTCGCCAAGCATCAAGGAGCTGTTCTTCAACTGGGACCACCTCGGCATGTTCATGATTAAGGGTAACGAGGACCTGAAGCCTGAGAAGAACAACTACGTGAGCCTGGGCACAGAGTACTCGAACGATAACTTCTTCATCTCGGGCAATGTGTATGGCAACTTCTTCCGCAAGAAGATAGAGGGCGTATGGCGCATCTACAAAATGCAGTACAATTTCGAATATACTAATCTGTCGAAGCAGAACCTCATCGGACTGGAGACCATCATGCGCTGGCACTTCCTCAACCACTTCACGATGAATGCCACCTACAGCTACGTGAACGTGAGCAAGACAGATGGCATCCAGGTGAACACCACTTCGCCTCATGCTGCTACGGCGAGCCTCGACTATAAGTACAGCAAGAAGAACTACCGACTGGGCGCCACCTTCTCGGCAAGCTACATGGGTGAGAAGAAGTTTGATGTGCAGGACCTACTCTCTGTAAACGGTGAAAGCCACGATGCCTACTTCCGCTGCCAGTTGCCTCAGTATGTATTGTGCAACCTGTCGGTGATTCAGACCTTCTATAATAAGGTGAAGGTGACGGTGGGTGTGGATAACATCTTTAACTATGTGCCAAAGACCCTGGGTTCGGGCATCACCATGTTTAACGTGCCAGCCACGGCAGGAGCCAAGGCGCATGTGCAGGTGGAAGTGTTGGTAGATGAATTGGTAAAAGCATTTAGAAAGAAGAAATGATGAAGAAAGCATTACTATATATAATAGGTATGGCAGCCGCAATGACGAGCTGCGTATCTTATGAGGCTGAGGACTTCACAGGTCATACCTTGCCCCGAAAAACAGGTTATAGCACGGGTGTTACCGACGACTGGCTCTATTTTGACCTGAAGACGGGACATCGCTATAATGTGCTGAATCCTAACCAGAGTGTCATCGCCTTTATAGACGGCAAACCGATAGAGGAATATTTCCATTATAAAGGTACAGCCAAACTCGTAAAGTATTGGAGCGAGGGCGTACAGAAGAACATCTTCGAGGATGCAGAGCGTGATGAGAACGGCGATACCATCTTCACCAAGAATCAAGCTACAGGCAAGTTAACCTATAAGACGGTGAAGCGCCAGGCAAGCAGCATTATGGTGATGGAGAACATGGAGGATGACCCCAATACGATGGCTTATCCTGCTACGGAGTGGGACCTCGCCTTCAATGGTTATCAACTGCGCACCAACAGCGGAACGAGCGGTCCAGGCAAGGGCGGTGCTGCCGACCTGGGCTATGGCGAATATGACAAGTGGACGAGCAAGGCGCAGGTGGATGCTTATCTGGCAGAACACAACATGACTTTCGCCGTGGATGATTCGGCAAGCGTCTATGTCACCATGTCGCAGAACGACTGGAACAAGTATTGCATCGCCAACAAACTGGATATGAACAAGAACCCTTGGTTCGACCCGAACAATGGTCCTGCCAAGCAGTTGGTAAGCGGCAATCCGGTGCTCGAAAAGGCAATGAACTTCTCTGGTCCACCTCCTGTATATACTCCTTCTTTCCATACCTACGTAATCCGTTCGTGGGATGGCGAGAGATATTACAAGCTCCAGATTATCTCCTGGTATGATGCCAATGTGCAGATAGGTGATGAAGGAGGAAGAATCAGTTATTACTTAGATGAACTGAAATAAATGTTGAATGTTGAGTGTTGAATGTTGAGTTAGGCATACGCCCTCATATACTCAGCATATTCAACATTCAACACTCAACACTCAACATTCAACACTCAACACTCAACATTAAAAATTATGAAACAATTGAATTGGTGGAAATCCATCGCTTCGTTCCTCGTGGTACTCTTTACCATGCCGTTGGGACATGCGCTGATGATGATAATGGATAAGACGATGACTCCTGAAGCTGTGCATTACTCAGCCTTCTTCATGGGGTTGGCAGGTCTTATCATGGTAGTAATCGGTGTCTTCGTAAAGGGAGACACCAAACAGACTCTTTGGGGACTTTTCGGAGGTCTGCTTTTCTGGACCGGTTGGATAGAATTCCTGTTCCAGTACTATGCCACCCGCTGGGGTACACAGCCGGAGATGGAGAATGGCGAAGTTGTGACTCGCCCTGAATACCTCATCCTCCCTGCCACCTTCGGCATGTGGATGATGGTGATGGTGCTCTACATCTTCTCAACCAAGAACGGATGTAACTTCATCAACTGGTGGCAGCGTTTTCTCTTCCGTTCCCGCAAGAACGAGATTGCCGCCCGTCCGATGACACATCATACAAGTATCGTCACCTTCATGGAACTGAATATGATTCTCTGGACTAGCTATCTCCTGTTGATGTTCTGCTATGACAAGAACTTCCTAGGCGACCATCACCCTGTCACCTCCATCGTGGCAGCGGTTTGCCTCATTGGCAGTTTCTTCATCTTCAGGAAACAGTTGCGTTTGAGCACATGGGGAGCCAACATCCGTATGGCTATCGCAACGGTTGTTGTGTTCTGGGTTCCAGTGGAAGTGCTCGGTCGTTTGGACTTTTTCAAGGAGATTTGGATTGAGCCAGAGAAATACACCACACAGATGATTTCTATCCTCGTTGCATTCGTGGTATTGCTCGGCTACATCATGATAGCATCTAAAAGAAGACTAACGTTAAATCAAGTGAACAATGAAGAAAATAACTTGGAGAAAACAACATAAATGGTTAGGCATCGGTATGAGCTTTTTCATGCTGATGTTCTGCTTGTCGGGTATTTTGCTCAACCACCGTTCGCTTATCAAAGATGTGGACGTGAGCAGGAAATATCTGCCAAGTCGCTATGAATTTAAGAATTGGAATGGCGGGTTGCTGAGGGGAACGCTTGCTTTTGATGATGCCATATTGCTGTATGGAAACGGGGGAATCTGGCAAACGGATTCTACAGCATCCACATTCAAGGACTTTAATAAGGGGATTCCAGCAGGAGCAGACTGCCGACAGATAAGAAATGTTATCAGAACGGATGATGGTTCTGTCTGGTCGGTATCTCCATTTGCACTTTACCGGTTGGGGAGTCACAAAATATGGAAAAGCATAACTCTTCCGACAGAGCCGGAAGAGAAGTTGAGCGACATTTCTGCTCATGGAGATACGCTTTTGGTTCTCAGCCGCTCCTATGCTTATGTTTCCTTGCCACCTTATCAGAGCTTTCGTCGGATAGAATTGCCTATGCCAAAGGAGTATGATGGGAAGGTTACAGTCTTTCGTACGATATGGCTGCTTCACAGTGGAGAGTTGTTTGGCAGCATTGGTAAACTCATCGTAGATGGCATTGCCATCATCCTGGTGTTGCTCTGCATCTCAGGTCTTATCTTCTGGTTAAAGCCTAAACAGAAGAGGTTGCTTCGCTTTTCGCTACAATGGCATGACAAAATAGGCCGATATACCATCATGCTTACTTTGTTGATAGCCCTGACAGGTTGGTGCCTTCGTCCACCTGTGATGATAGCCTTGGTGTTGAACAAGATGCCGTCTATTCCTGGGACGACGCTTCATAGCAAGAACCCTTGGAATGACAAACTCCGTGTGGTGCGTTATGATGAAAAGTTCGGTGACTGGCTCTTGTCAACTTCGGATGGTTTCTTTTCCGTGAATTTCCAGACAGGAAAGTTGGAGTCCATCTCCAATACTCCACCAGTCAGTGTTATGGGATTGAATGTCCTTCAGCAAAACAAAGATGGTAAATGGTATTGCGGTTCGTTTAGTGGTCTCTTTGTTTGGGATAGAGTAAAGGGGACAACCGTTGATTATTCTACCGGGAAAGCTGCTTTAAAGAACGCTGGCGCACCATTCGGAAAAAAGGCGATAGCAGGTATGAGCCAGGATTTCTCTGATACGCCTGTCATTGCTGAGTATAATGAAGGAACCGACTTTGCGCCACAACCTGCTTATATGAACCAACTGCCCATGTCATTATGGAATGTGGCTCTGGAGGCTCATAGCGGTAGAATCTTCATAGGTAGTATTGCTACATATATATTTATCTTCGTGATGGGAATACTTGCCGTATGGTGCCTTTGGTCTGGGTATGTCATTAGACTGGTGAAGAAAAAATAAAAAAGTTTTAATGCGTTGTTTTAATTGCCATATTGTATGTGTAAATGGTTGATACTCAGCGTAAAAGTACGTATGGTAATTCTCGGAAAAGCGCCGGGAATTGCCATATATTGCCATCGTGAGAATTAGTACCCTCATTTTCGTCGCGACGTATCTGTTGCTGCGTCGCGACGCAGTTATTGTTACGTCGCGATGTATCAGATGCTACGTCGGGACGTAATTTCTTCCGCATCAATGGCGAAGTTATGAATAAAGATTGTTCATGGCAATATATGGCAGATAACCCCTAAAAATAAAGAATTGCCATATCCATAACAGCTTTGTAATCAGATAGATTACTGGCAGATATGGCAATATGGCAATTCTTGAAAGAAAAATATTAAAAAATAAATCTTGTTACTTCACGCTCCACTCAAACAAACCGCAGGACAGAGTCTCTGGCTGCTTCAGTTCGAGCTTCACAGCCTTGGTCTTCACTGGGTCGAAATTCACGATGCAGGCTACACCTCGCTTGCATGGATAAGCATCGGCTCCTGGAACTTCCTTCCAGTTGCCTGCCTCGTCCTGATAGTAGAGCTTCCAGCTGTCTGGTACCTTGCAACCGCCCCATGGCTGGTCGTCGTACCAATATACGGTGCTGGTCTTGATCTCCTTGCTCTCTGGGAAGGTGTAGGTAATCCACTCTGTGGTGTTCTTCTTAGGCCACCAGTGGATGTATGGGACAGAACGGTCGTTCTCATCGGCAGGAACCAGTCCGTCGGTGATGCTGCTCTTGGCAGGCACTGGAGAAGAGAATTCTACCTTAGCCTGAGCTGCGAGAGTTGCAGGAGCTGATGGCTTTGCTGCCTTGACATCCTGTGGCAACCATACCTTCATGTTGCCGTTGCCACGATGAGCCCAGGCGAAGTATGGGATGAGGGTCAGGGTTTGGTCCTTGGTGTTCAGCTTGCCGCTCTTGTCGTAGGCGAGGGTCTGCACGTTCTCGGTCAAGGTCTCCATGTTCTGACCCTTGTAGAGTGTCAGTACATTCTTATATTTAGGGTCGATGAAACCATCGTACGAGAGCTTGCCCTCAGCGAACAGAGGGTCGCGGTTCTCCAGAATGCTCATGATATCGAAGCCCTGGTTGTCTGGCCACTCTGCACAATATACGATAGGACCACGCTCGATGCTGATGCAGCCACGGTCTGCCTCTACCTTGTTGTTGGCACGTACGGTGCGTGCCTCCATGTCGAAGTGAACGCGAACCACATCGCCCTTCTTCCACTTGCGGTTGATGGTATAATAGCCATCCTCTGTCACCTTACCCTCTACCTTCTTGCCGTTAACGGTGATGGTATAGCCCAGTCGCTTGCCGTCGCTGTAGTAGTAAAGGTCTGATGGTACTGGCTGACCCTTTACCCAGCCCGGGATGCGGATTTTCATACCAAACTGACCTGCCTTGTTGTCATCCACCTTGATGGCGATATCTCCGTTCCAAGGGTACTGTGTATCCTGGCTCAAAGCCACCTTCTTGCCAGCTACTTTCAGAGAAGAAGAGTTGCTGAGGAAGAGGTTGACATATACATTCTTATCCTTTACGGCATATACATAGCCTGGGAGGGATGGCAGGAAACGGCAGATGTTGCTAGGGCAGCAGGCACAGCCGAACCAAGCCTGACGCTGATGCTGACCCATGCTCTCCAATGGGTTAGGGTAGAAGAAGCCACCGCCGTCCATGCTCACACCACTGATGAGACCATTGTAGAGGGTACGCTCCAATACATCGTAATACTTACTCTCGCCATGGAGAAGGAAGAGACGGTAGTTGACATAAACATTGCCGATAGCTGCGCAGGTTTCGCAGTAGGCACTCATGTTAGGCAACTCGTAGTTTTTGCCGAAAGCCTCGCCGTTGTTGGTGGCTCCGATACCTCCGGTGATGTAGAGCTTCTTGCTCACGATGTTGTCCCAGATGCGGTCGATGGCGTGGATATAGGCGGTATCGCCGGTGAGGGCTGCTACATCTGCCATACCAGCATACATATAGGTGGCACGAACGGCATGACCTACAGCCTCGTCCTGCTCCAAAACCGGTTTGTGGCTCTGAGAGTATTCCTGTTTGATAGATGTCTTGCCACGATAGTCGAGGAAGAACTTAGCCTCTTCGAGATATTTCTTGTTGCCTGTAGCGAGATAGAGCTTGCAGAGTGCCATTTCGGCAATCTGATGTCCCGGTACCACACAAGCCTGTCCTGAGTTAGGACCTACTTCGCGAACCACGCAGTCGGCATAGCGGATAGCGATGTCGAGGAACTTGCGGCTACCAGTAGCCTGCCAGTGAGCCACGGCACCTTCTACCATGTGACCGAGGTTGTAGAGCTCGTGGCTCAGATCCTCTTCCTTGCTCCAGCGCTTGTCGCCAGCCCAGAAATGAGGATGCTTCGGATTCTGTGTACGGGCTGTATAGAGATATCCGTCAGCTTCCTGAGCCGGAGCGATGATATCGAGCACGCTGTCGATATACGCCTTGAGTTTCTTGTCTGGGTAAGTCTGTAGCACGTAGCTGGCACCCTCGATGGTCTTGTATGGGTCGGTGTCGTCGAAGCTGTAGGGCATCAGTTTGCCCACATCATAGGTGTCGCTTGGATGAGCGGCACGCTCAAAGTTCTTGTATCTTCCCTCTGTTTCGCACTTGCTGAAAGCCAGCGGGATGGTTACCTTGCGAGAGGTTTCGATACGCTGTCCCCAGAACGTATTGTTCCAAACCTTTACTGATGTGAAAGGAACCGGAGTGATAGGATAACCACCCGAGCTCTTGTTCACCTTCTGTGCCGAGGCAGGCATCAATGCCAATGCTGCCAAGGCTGATGTCATCAAAATCTTTTTCATGTATTGCTAGTTTATTTTGTTTGTCTTTTTGTAAGGAATATATTCATCCCAGAGTTTCAATGAGTGCAGATAGCCTGAGAAAGGCCATGCCTCTTCGGCGTTCTTGCCAAGAAGCATAAACTGCGATGGCTTGACGAGGAGCTGGATATCCTTCTGGCTGATGAGCTTGTCGTTGATGTAGATGCTCTCGATTCTGCCATCGAAGCAGACATATACGTGCTGCCACTTGCCTTCCAGGGTCTTCATCTCCTTGTAGCCGGCATCCTCATACCATCCGTAGTGGTTCATCACACCGCAGCGTGGTTCGGTGCCGTTTACCAGCATCAGCTTTTCCAGTTCATCGTGAGAAGAGGTGAAATCGGCTACGCATTCATTCTCGGCAATCTCCGGATTCAGAATCCATGCCTCGATGGTATATGGAGCGTTGTCGCGGATAGTGGCTGGGAGCATGAAGTTGCTTCTGTAACTCTCCTTGCCGGTAAAGGCGAATGCCTTTTTGCCCTCTATGGTCTTGATGATGGCTGCTGTATCGTGTTGCGTCTCAAACTCGCCCTTGAGGTGAACATCCAGCGGACTGCCGTTCTTGATGTAAGGCACGGTATCGCCCTCGTTGTAGTAGTCAGCGCTGATATCTACCACCAGTCCCTGACAGTTCTTGTCGGCTACAGCCTCACGCACGATGTTGCTCTGGGCATCGAAAGCCTTTTCTGCCGCCTCCTGTTCCCAGTTATAATAACGGAGATTGGTGAGGGTAAATTGTTTTTCGCCTGCACTAATTTCCAGTTTTCCTTCAGAAAGATTCAGTCGAGGATCGTTTTCATCTATCTGATGCCAGCTTTCGTTGTCGAAAGCTTGGGCGGTGAGGGTATGCTTGCGTGTCTTGCCGAGCTGTGGATGAATCATCACCAGCTGGGTGCCCGGTTGCAGGGTGATGGCATCTTTGCCAGCCATGCGCTCTCTGAGGGCGGTGCCCTGAAGAAGCGAGAACTTGCCGGCAAGCATTCCCTCGTTGTTATGCCAGGTTGTACCATCGAAATCGGCTGCTGTCAGGCCGAGCCACTGCTGTGGGGCTGAATCTTCTACGGAACCGTAAACTTTGATATTCCAGATGGCGCCACCGAAACCATTCTTCTGTCCGCCGGTGTAGGTGAGGCGGATGTACTGTGCCTTGGCATTTCCGAAATCTACCATCGGCGAACCAGCCAGACGGTTCTGTCGCTTGTCGGAGAAGGTCTGCCAGTGCTTGCCGTCATTCGATGTCTCGATGAGATACTGATAGAACTGTGTTCCGCATTCAAACTGAGTCCAGATGCTCTTGATGCCCTGCTTCTTGCCCAGATCAATCTGAATCCAAGCCGGTCCGGTGGTGCGAGGGCGCCAGAGTGTGCCGTTGTTGTCATCAACCGCATATTCCGGACGGAAGTCGTTGTCGTAGTAGGAAGAGGCGGTAACCTTGGCACCGAAGGCGAGGTTCTTTGCTACCTTCATCTCCGGTTTCAGATCGAGACCTTCGTGGGTTGGAATGACCTCCTTGATGGTACCGTCTGCATTGAATTCGAGTTTATCGATTGCCACCTGACGATGGAATCCACGATTGGAATGCGGATTGTCGTGGCGATGATATACGATGTAGTAGTTGTCGCCTTCCTGGAGCACGCTGTTGTGTCCCGGACCGTGAACGGTTCCATCGGCATTGGTCTTGAGGATAGTTCCGTGGTAGGTATAAGGACCAAGTGGACTCTTGGCTGTGGCGTAATCCACACGGTAGCTGGCATCCTCGCAATGCTCGCAGGAGTAGAGGAAGTAGTAGATACCGTTGCGCTTGAAGACGAAAGGAGCCTCGAAGAAGTGAGTAACCTCGGTGTTCGGGATGAGCTTGGTTTCGCTGAACGATTTCATATCAGGATTCAGCTTACCTGCTCCGCAACCGAAGCCTTTGTAGATGCCCCAGGTGCCCCAATACATATAGACCGAACCATCATCATCTCGGAAGGTCTGACCATCCAGGGTGATGGCATTCTTTACGAATCTATCCGGTACGAGCACGGCTTCGCTCTCGCCCAGCACATTTTTCCAAGGACCGCGAGGTGTATCGCCCACACCCAGATGGAGCTTGCAAGGCTGGCAGTAGAGGTAGTAATACTTGCCGTCGGCTTCGTTCTGCATTACATCGGGTGCCCAGATCCAGTGGCTGTCCGGCCAGTTCATCGGCATCAGGGTCCAGTTCTTGAAATCCTTGCTGCACCAGAGCTGTGCCGGTCCGAAACCGGCTCCGCTACCATCGGTAGTAGCATATATATAATAGGTGTCACCAAACTTCTTGATGGTTGGGTCGGCAAAATAGCCAGGCAGGATAGGGTTGCCTGCTCCCGGAGTGTTGTAAGCAGCTTTCTGGGCAGCACCTGTCTCAGGCGCTGCCGCAGCTGCTGTTACGAATAGTGTTACAATTATATTTTTACTAACCATATGAACTTCTTTTTTTCTAAATGCTTTTTTATTTCTTGATAACCTTGATGACGAATCCACCGCCAGAAGCAAGATGAATCTTCATTTCCGATTTCTGATTGATGACAGATTTCTCTATCTTGTAATCCTCGGCATCGTGGTTGGCATTGATGCCATCCTTCAATACGATTGCTTCGTAATCTCCATCCGCGAGGAAATCAAACTTCAGGGTGAGCGTGCGCTCATCCCAGTTGCTCTGACCGCCAACATACCAGTCGTTGCCCTTCTTTCTGGCGGTAACGATATACTTTCCGATTTCGCCCTGTGGCACGATGGTCTTGTCGAAGACTACAGGCAATGAAGCGATGTATCGGGTGTATGGCTCATCCGCCTCGTAGTTGGTAGGAGTGTCGGCGAGCATCGTAAACGGACTGTCCTGTACGATGTAGCAGGCAGCCTGGTGGCATCGGGTACCCATCGAAATCGGTTTGGTGTAGATAGCCTTCCAGTTGTCTCGGGTTCCGTTTCTCATCGCTCCCGGTGTGAAATCCACCTGTCCTGCCATCATTCTGATGTATGGGAAGGTGACATCATAGAGCGGCATATCATTCTTGGCTTCCGTCCAGCGGCACTCTTCCATACCAAAAACACTCTCGTAGTTGAGGATGTTGGGGTAGGTGCGGTTCAAACCGTGTGGCTTGTAGATGCCGTGCAGGTCGAGGATGAGATGATGCTTGGCTGTGCAGGCAGCCAGGCGTTCCACCATTTCGATGGCAGTCTGGTCGTCGCGGTCCATAAAATCCACCTTGAAACCCTTGATGCCCATATCGGCATAGGTTTTGCAGATGGTTTCCAGATTCTCGTCCATCACGTTGAAGACTGCCCAAAGCACAATATCCACGCCCTTGCTCTTACCATATTCTATGAGCTTAGACAACTGGATATCGTCTATTGGTTTCAGAATGCTTCCCTCTTTCGAGTTGTACCATCCTTCATCAAGGATGATGTATTCCAAACCGTGATTATGAGCAAAATCTATGTAATATTTGTAAGTATCGAAATTGATGCCTGCCTTGAAATCCACACCTTTCAGATTCCAGTCGTTCCACCAGTCCCAAGCCACCTTGCCCGGTTTGATCCAGGAAGTATCGCCTATCTTGTTGGGAGCAGCCAGGGCGTACACCAGATTGTTGGTTGGCATCTGGGTATCGTGCTCTGTGATGGCGAAGATGCGCCAAGGATAATTGCGCTTGCCGGTGCTGGTTGCGATGTAATCGCAGGTGCTCTTTACGTGGCTCATGTGTCGCCAAGGGTAGTAAGCCATCTCCTTTGGGTAGGGAGCAAAGGCGGCTCTCAGGATTCCCTTCTCTTTATCCTGTTCGCTGCTGTTAGCCTTCAGCCACATGCCCGGGTACTTCTCCAGGTCGCTCTCCAGAATAGTGACTTTCGCCTTTCCGCAATCTATGGTAGCTGGCAGGAAAGCCAAATCCTGCTTAGCGGTATCGAGCCGTGTTTCGTGATAGATATTCTGGAAAGCCATGGCAAAAGGCTTTTCTGGAGTCGTAGTGTATGGCAACCATGCTTTCTTGTCCTTGCCAAACTGGTAGGCGGCGGTTTCATTCAGTATGATGGTCTTGCCTTTTCGCTGGGTATAGAATCGGTAAGCCACTCCCTCATCGTAAGCTCTCAGGATGATGCCGAAACCATTCTTCAGTTTCAGATTCAGTTCCTGATATGCTGTTTCAAAGTTTTGCTGACGATAGAATGGGGCATGGATGGTTTCCTTATGGTTGCTAAGCTTGTGGCTTGCTACCTTCGGATTCTTACCCATGTCCATTCCATCGTTCAGCGTTACACCTATTGAAGACTCCTGTAAAAGAATGGAGCCATTGTATTTAAATTGAAGAGAGAGAGACTTGTTGGTGTTGAGTTCTGCTACGATTTTACCATCTGGTGATTTCACCAGATAGTTCTCTGCCGATACTGTTGCCCCTATATATAATAAGGTGGCGATGAAAAAGAGTTTCTTAACCATAACTTTCTAGGTTTATTGTTGTTTTGTCCGTTTTGTTGTTTGCTTGGTGGCAATGCCTGTATTACCGGATTACCACAAGTTTTTATTTCTGCTGCAAATTTACGAATAGAATTGTTTATGTAATGCAAAGAAAGTCCAAAATGATGAAAATATCGTATCACAAGTATCCTGTTAGACGATAATTGTATCTTTATGTACGATAATTTTAGGACTTCGTTGATTTTTTCTGTTATTTTGCAGCCAGAAAAATAAATGAAACAATAATAAACCTAGAAGATATGGATTTAAAGCAGTTTACATTATTGATAGGTGTAGCCAGTTTGCCATCCATGACAACGGCATCCACTGTTTATCGCACCATCTCTAAGGTGGAGGCAATATCTGTGGATTGTCCGGTGGGCACAGTTCCCCGACTTCCTAATCTCGTATGGGTAACCTATTCTGATGGTTATTCAGAGTATCGCCAGGTGCGCTGGGCTAACGCTCCGCTTGCTGATGAGCAGGCTGAGGCTGATGCGCAGAAACATCCTGCCGGGAGCCAATATGAGATAGGTGGTTTTGTGATTGGTGATGAGACTACCGACAATGGTTATCCTGTCAAGGCACAAATCAAGGTGGTGGCAGGAGGCTATCAGACTCCTGAAAAGGAAGTGGCTCATACCTTCTCACTCGCTGATGTGAGCATAGATGGTGACAACCGACTCACCCACAACCGTGATGAGGCTATCCGTGAGATCTGTTCCTGGGATGTTACCCAGCAGCTCTACAACTATCGCGATACCTACGGACTCAGTACCGAAGGGTATACCAAGAGTGATGGCTGGGATTCGCCTGATACCAAACTCAAGGGTCATGGATCAGGCCACTATATGTCGGCTATCGCACAGGCATACGCCGTGGCAACTAATCCTGAACAGAAGGCAATCCTCCGCAAGAACATCACCCGAATGGTGAACGAGCTCCGAGAATGCCAGGAACGCACCTTTGTATATAATAAGGAACTGAAGCGCAACTGGGAGGCTCGTGATTTCGCTCCTGAGGCAGAACTCAGAGAGATGAAGGGCACCTGGGCTGCTTTTGATGAGTATAAGAAGCACCCAGAACTGTATGGCTACGGCTATATCAACGCCATTCCTGCTCAGCATTGCGCCCTGATTGAAATGTATCGTGCCTACAACAACTCCGATTGGGTTTGGGCTCCTTATTACAGCGTACACAAGCAACTTGCCGGTCTGATAGACATTGCAACCTACTTTGATGATAAGGAAATCTGCGACAAGGCACTCCTCATCGCCAAGGATATGGGACTCTGGGTATGGAACCGCATGCACTACCGCACTTATGTAAAGCAGGACGGCACCCAGGATGAGCGCAGAGCCAAGCCGGGAAACCGCTACGAGATGTGGGACATGTACATCGCCGGTGAGGTGGGAGGTATGAGTGAATCGCTCGCCCGTCTTTCTGAGATGGTTTCCAATCCGGATGAAAAGGCAAAGCTCCTAGAGGCTGCCAACTGTTTCGATGCGCCTAAGTTCTATGATCCCCTGAGCAAGAACATCGATGACATCCGCACCCGCCATGCCAACCAGCATATTCCGATGATTATCGGAGCGCTGCGCAGCTACAAAAGCAATCAGAAACCATACTATTACAATCTGGCTGAGAACTTCTGGAGACTGGTGCAGGGCAGATACATGTATGCGATGGGTGGTGTAGGAAATGGAGAGATGTTCCGCCAGCCATATACCCAGATTCTGAGTATGGCAACCAATGGACTGCAGGAAGGCGAATCGGAGGCTTATCCGGATATCAACGAAACCTGCTGCGCGTATAACCTCGTCAAGTTGAGCAAGGATTTGAACTGTTATAACCCTGATAATGCGCAGTATCTCGACTATATCGAGCGCACGCTGTACAATCAGATTATCGGTTCCCTCAATCCGGACCAGTATCAGACATGCTATCAGTATGCGGTAGGATTGAATGCCACCAAACCATTCGGCAACGAGACTCCTCAGAGTACCTGCTGCGGCGGTACAGGTTCTGAAAACCATACTAAGTACCAGCAGTCGGCATATTTCGCCAACGACAACACCCTCTGGGTAGGTCTCTATATGCCAACCACCCTCCACTGGAAGGAGAAGGGCGTGACCATCAAGCAGGATTGCCTGTGGCCGGCACAGCATTCAGCCATCAAGATTACGGAAGGCGAGGGCGATTTCACCCTGAAACTCCGTGTACCATACTGGGCGACTCAAGGTTTCTCCATCAAGGTGAACGGCAAGGAGGTGGCAAAGAGCTATCAGCCTAGCACCTATGTAGAACTGGAGCAGAAGCATTGGAAGGCGGGCGATGTCGTAGAAATCGACATGCCATTCAGCAAGCATATCGAATATGGTGCCGACAAGCTTTCGAGCGATGTGGCAAGTCTGGACGGTACTCCGCTGAAGACATCCTGGGTAGGAACCCTGATGTACGGACCATTGGTGATGGCTGGCACAGGCGCACAGACCTGGAACCAGGCTACGCTGAACATCGACTCCCGATTGAGTAATATCACCGTGGGCGAATCGAACGGCGTGACCACAGGTGCAGGAGCCAATCTCCTTACCCTGAAACTGGATGGCAAGGAATTCCAGCCTGATTATTACCGCAACGCCAACAGTACCCACTACTACCGCATCAATCTGACCGATGCCAAGAGCAAGAAGAGCAAGAAGGTGAAGATAGATTTCACCGAACTGAATTCTCTCCTGAATCTTGCCGCAGAGCGTAAGGCTGACCAGGAGAAGTGGAATGCCCTCTCTCAGAAGGTTCCGGAGTATGCTCCATGGGCACCGTTCGGATATGAGCGCATGCAGAAGGTAATGGCTCAGGCACAGGAGCTGGTGGCAAAGGGTAAGAAGAAGGTAACCCAGGATGAACTGGAAGGTACTACTGCCATCCTGAACCGTGCCATCAACACGATGCGCCCTGGCAATCTTGCAGAGATGGAAGACCTCCGAGAACTCTCCGGTCTGCTTCGCCGTGCCGGCTGGCCGGATGACAACACCAGCGAGGAACTCAAGGATGCCATCAGTTATGGCAGAATGGTTCAGAAATACGTAACCGACGGAAGTGGAACCCACGACATGATTCATGCCGCTGTGGAAAAACTGAAGAAGGCGATGAAACAATAAAGACATAGAAACAATAAAACATTAAAGACAACAAAGACATCATTTAGAATGAACAACATTTAAGTGTAACAAAATCGGCTTAAAAGACGAAAACATCGTCTAAATCGCCAGGTTTGGACGATATTTTCACTTTTTTAGACGATAATGTAGCATAATATACAAAATATTTTGTTACTTTGCAATCGAAATTTAAACAATAATAAACCTAGCAAAAATAGAAAATGAGACAGACACAAAAAATCTCAGGCTTTGTACATAGTCAAGCTTATGTAAAAGCCATCGCGTGTTTGGTCCTTGCCTGCGGAGGTACATTACCTACTTTAGCAGCAAGCGAGACCTTATCAAACCCTAAGGTAGAGGAAGCTCAGCAGAGTGAAATTACCGTAAAGGGTACAGTTGTTGACGATGCCGGTGAGCCAGTCATCGGAGCTACCATTATGGAAAAAGAAACCCGTAATGGTACGGTTACTGATATTGATGGTAACTATGTTATTAAGGTAAAGCGTAATGCTCAGTTGACTATTTCGTACTTGGGATATGCTACTCAGGTAGTTCCTGCCGGAACTTCAAAAGTGGTTTTGAAATCTAACGATACCAAATTGAATGAAGTGGTGGTCGTAGGTTTCGGTACCCAGAAAAAGGTAAACCTTACGGGTGCGGTGACCGCTGTTTCGGGTGAGGAATTGGATAGCCGTCCTGTAAGTAATGCAACTCAGGCTCTGCAGGGTATGGTGGCTGGTTTGCAGATTACCCAGGCTGCAGGTAGTTTGGATGATACTCCAAGCTTGAATGTACGTGGTACAACTACAATCGGACAGGGTTCCAGTGGAAGTCCGTTGGTCTTGATCGATGGTATGGAGGGTGATATCAATACCATCAATCCTCAGGATATTGCCAGTGTATCTGTTTTGAAGGATGCTGCTGCGTCATCTATTTATGGTTCTCGTGCACCTTTCGGTGTTATCTTGATTACTACCAAGAGTGGTGGTAAGCGTGACAAGGTAAGTGTAAACTACAACAATAATTTCCGCTTCAGTACCCCAATTCGTATGAAGCATAGCATGAACTCTGTCGATTTTGCTTGTATGCAGAATGATGCGAATACGAACATTGGTGGTGGTCAGCTTTTTACACCAGATCATGTTCAGCGTATGAAGGATTGGATAGAGGGCGAATATGTTAATGCTGGTACCCGTAAGGATAAAAATGGCAATTTGATTTATTCTTTGGATGCGGATGCTAAAGGCTATTGGTTGAGTGGATTTACCGATGGTTATGCTTCTACCGATTTCTATGATGCAATATACAAAAAGCATACATTCTCTCAGGAGCACAATGTAAGTGCAACCGGTGGTGACGAAAAACTCAACTACTATGCTTCTTTTGGATATTTAGGTCAGGATGGCTTGATCAAGGTTGCTGATGAAGGTAGTAGCCGATATACTGCTACAGCCAAGATTTCTTCACAGTGGACGAATTGGATGAAGTTTAACTACTCTCTCCGTTTTGTTCGCAAGGATTATCATCGTCCTCAGTCTTTGGGTTCTGGTGTATATGAATATCTTGGTGGACAGTGGCCATGTGTTCCTTTGTATGATAGAAATGGTAATCTCTATAATGAGATGGTAAATACCATGACTAATGGTGGTACATATCGTTATCAGAATGATGAGTATAATCATCAAGTAGGTTTGGACATTGAACCAATCAAGAATTGGGTTACCCATGCTATCTTCAACTATCGTACATCCCATAATGAGAGTCATACAGATATGCAGCATACTTATCTGTATAATCTGAATGGTGAGGCTTACGACCAGAATAATTTTACCTATGTAGGTGAAGATTACTATAAGGAAAATTATACAAATTTCCAACTCTATTCTGAGTATTCGTTCAATTTGCAGAAGAAGCATAACTTCCATATTATGGCTGGTTTCCAGTCTGAGGATGAGCGTATGAAGTACAAATATGCAGATAGAGCTGGTCTCATCGTTGGTAATAAGCCTCAAATTGATGGTACAACTGGTATTGATGCTTATGGTACTCCTGTGGATCCATCTGTGTCTGGCAACATGAGCCGTTGGACAACTTGTGGTTTCTTTGGTCGTTTGAATTATGATTATCAGGGCAAGTATCTCTTTGAGGTTAATGGCCGATATGATGGTTCTTCAAGATTCCGCCCGGGAAATCAGTGGAAGTTCTTCCCATCTGTATCTGCAGGTTGGAATATAGCACAAGAGAAGTTCATGCTGCCAATCAATGATTGGATTGGTCAGTTGAAGCTTCGTGTATCTTATGGTAACTTGGGTAACCAAAATGTTGGTACTTACCAGACTTATCAGAAGATTGGTGTATATGCCAACAATGGTACATGGCTGCAGGATGGTTTGAAACCTATGACAGCTTGGGCACCAGGCCTGGTTTCTCAGAATTTGACATGGGAAACCATCCAGAGTTTCAATGTCGGTCTTGACTTTGCGTTCTTGAAGGATCGCTTGCATGGATCATTTGACTGGTATGTGCGTAAGACAAAAAATATGATAGGTAATGCCCCTGAGCTTCCAAGCATCTTGGGTACAGCTGTACCTGTTACTAACAATACCGACTTGCGTACCAATGGTTGGGAGTTGACTATCGGTTGGAACGACCGCTTGTCTAATGGTTTGCAGTATGGAATCAGCCTCAATCTCTCTGATGCCTATGCTACTATCACAAGATATCCTAATAACCCTTCTCATTCATTGGGTAACTATATTGAGGGACAGCGTATTGGTGATATCTACGGCTTTGAGACCATCGGTATAGCTAAGAGTCAAGAAGAGATGGATGCTCATATCGCAAAGGTTGACCAGAGTACAATTGACAATAACAAGTGGGGTGCTGGTGATATCATGTATCGTGACCTCAATAATGATGGTAAAATTTCCTGGGGTGCCAATACATTGGAAGACCATGGAGATCTTAAGAAGATAGGTAATTCCACACCACGTTATCTCTTCGGTATCGACTTGAATGCTGCTTGGAAAGGCTTCGATGTACGTTGTTTCTTCCAGGGTGTCATGAAGCGTGAATATTGGGCCAGTACACGTTACTTCTTTGGTACTTTCGAATATGGTCGTTGGTATCAGGTCTGCCTGGATGGTTTGCAAGACTATTATCGTGACGAGAACTCTTGGTCTGTTGTCAATGGCTTCCAGGAGCCAAACAAGGACGCTTACTTGCCACGTGCAGCCTATAGCGCCAAGAATGAACAGGTTCAGACAAAGTATCTGCAGGATGCTTCTTACATTCGTTTGAAGAACCTTCAGATTGGTTATACCTTGCCACAGGATTTGACACGTAAGATTTCTATTGAGAAACTTCGTGTTTACTTCTCGGGTGAGAATCTCTGGACAGGAACATCTCTCCGCAAGCAGTATGACCCAGAGACCATCGGTACATGGTATGGTAATGGATATCCATTGAATACAACCTTCTCTTTTGGTTTAAGTTTAACATTATAAATATTAGAATGATATGAAATTCAATATATCTTTAAAGGTACTTCCTTTGTTGGCATGCGGTATGTTGATGGCTTCTTGTAATGATTTCCTGAAGCAAGAGCCTCTTACAGATATTACTCCTACCGACTATTACAAGGATGCTACTCAGCTTCAAGCTGTAGCTAATGCATTCTATCAGACTGTATTGCCATATCATAGTGGTGCAGGCTATGGTACATTCGCATACGATAATGGTACAGATAATCAGACTGGTTCTGATGGCGATTCTAAGTATAAGAAAGGTAGTTGGAAGACTAGTAACGACAACTCTTCATGGAGCTGGAACAATATTCGTGATATCAACTATCAGTTGAATATAGCACAGTCTAACTATGAGAATGGATTGATTGCGGGTAATGAAAATAAGATTCGTCAATATATCGGCGAGTTACACTTCTTCCGTGCCTATGCTTATTTCAGTTTTTACAAGAGTTTCGGTGACTTACCTATTGTGACAGAGGCCATGCCTGAAAATGAGGCTATCCTTGTAGCAGCTAATAAGCGTAGTCCTCGCAACGAGGTTGCTCGTTTCATTCTTGCCGATCTGGATTCTGCTGTAACCTATATGGAGCCTGATGGTTGGGAAGCAACCACACGTATCTCTCCTGCAGTTGCTCATCTGTTTGCATCCCGTGTAGCCTTGTTTGAGGGTTCTTGGTTGACCAATTTTGCTGGTACTCCATTCGTTCCTAATGGTGAGGGATGGCCAGGAAAGTCAAAGGACTATAATGCCAATTATCAGTATCCTACAGGTAGCGTTGAGGCTGAAGCTAAGTACTTCTTCCAGAAGGCGGTTGATGAGGCTGCCATTGTAGGTGATGCTTATGTAGGCAAATTGGATAAGAATACAGGTATCGTACCTCAGTCTTTATCTGATACCAATCCTTATTTCTATAAGTTTGGTAATACCGACATGTCTGCCTATCCTGAGGTTCTTCTCTGGAAGGCCTATAATAAGGGTAAAGGTGTGACTGATAACATTGAGGTAGCTGTAAACCGTGGTAATACCTATACTGGTTTTACCCGTGGTATGATTGATGCCTTTCTGATGAAGGATGGTAAGCCTACTTATGCACACCATGATGGATATGTTTATGAAGATACAACGACTCATGCAGTAGTTCGCAATCGTGACCCACGTTTGTTTATCTTCTTGAAGCGTCCTGGTCAGAAGAACGTTCTTCAGGGTGAGGATAATAATATTGCTGCTGAGCAGGTTCGTCCTATCGAGCCAGTTCCTCAAGTGTTTACTCGCTCATTTGACGTAACTTATACTACTGGTTATGCTATTCGAAAGGGTGGTACGTTTAATCAGAACTTGGCCGAAAACCAGGCTGGTTATACTGCATCTATCACCTTCCGTGCCACAGAGGCTTTGCTCAACTATATTGAAGCTCAATATATGCTCGACCACAATTTAAATGCGAAGAGCATTTCATATTGGAAGGCTATCCGTGAGGCTGCTGGCTTTACTGGTGAGGCTGCTGACCCTCAGACAACTATTGCTGCCACAGATATGGCACAGGAGTTAAAGGGTTATACCGATGGTTCTGGTACACAATATGATTGGGGCGCATTTTCTGCTGGCAAGGCATTGACTGATCCTACTTTGTATAGTATTCGTCGTGAACGTCGTACAGAGTTGATGGCTGAAGGTCTTCGTTGGATGGATTTGATTCGCTGGCGTTCACTCGATCAGTTGATGAAACAGCCTTATCAGCTTGAGGGCTTCCATCTTTGGAATACTCCAATGGAAAAATGGTATACAGAAGACCAGTTGGTAGATGATGGTTCTGTTACAGCTACAGTATCTTCTCGTAAGTTGACTGAGTATTTCCGTCCTTACCAGATTGTTTCTACCAATATGCTTTACAATGGTATGACCTGGTCTATGGCTCAGTACCTACAGCCAATGCCTTTGCGTCAGTTTATGCTTACAGCTCCTGACCATAAGACCTATGCAGACTCTCCATTGTACCAGAATCCATACTGGCCTATGGAACCAGATGAGGCTGCAGAGCAGTAAATCTTGAATTTCAATTTCCCTTGAGGTCTTTAGAGATAAGACAAGGGGATATATATAAATGCCCCCGATAGTAACAATGCTATCGGGGGCTTTGTTTTCTTTTAAACCTAAATAAGTTTTTCAATCTCTTTAATAGAAAAACCTGTACCTTTGGCAACTTGCTCTTGTGTGAGCCCCATGCCGAGAAGACGCTTTGCGGTGGCCAACTTTTCTTTGGCAACACCTTCTTCTCTGCCTTCTTCCTTCGCAGTATCGATCGAATTTTTTATATCTCGGTAAGCCTTGAGGCTGTCCTCGTATTCTCGTAGCTCTTGTTTGAAACCAAAGTCGGTAAGTAAGCTGATATATCGTTCTTCTGATAATCTCATAATCTGTTCTTTTTATAGAATTCTTTTGGCGAAGATACGACTTTTTATAATATCTTCCAAGTATTTTTGCGTAAATCTATTATTTTGATGGTATTTTGGAAGATTCTTTCAGTTAGTCTCATAAAAAATAGTTATTTTGCAAGCGGAACTTAATATAAACTTATTTAAATATAAACGAAATGAAATGTACTAAACTCATTTGGCTGGTAGTTTGGATACTGCCATTGTTTTATACGTACATATCCGAAGCGTAAGATGTGTTGTCTTAATACTCTATAATTCATAGTTTAAACAGTCATACATCCACGTTTATTTGGTTTGAACATCTTGATTTGTGTGGTTGCTGCCATATGCCGGCAACATTGCTGCCATATGCCGACAACATTGCTGGCAATTGCCGACAACCTTGCTGGCATATGGCAGCAATCACATACATCTAATTCTTTAAGGCGATAGATTGGTCTTCTCACATCATATCAGCTATGTGTTTTAGCCTTTTAAGAATACTAAAGAAAGCATTCTTTCATCAAAAAGATACAAGGAATACGATATTTGTATCATTTTAGACGATATTGCGAGCGTTTTTGCAAGATTATCAGTACTTTTGTGGCGAAATATCAATAACGAAAATAATAAATAACGCAAAAATCATAACCGAAATGAAACGAATCTTTTTATCGCTGATACTCACAGCGGCAACCTTGCCTTGGGCTACTGCAGTCCTGGCACAGCAGGACCCATCTGAGGCTCCTGCCACCAGACCCGTAAATCCCGTATCTGCACCACAGAAACTCATTTTCGTACCGGACTCTCTGAAACCCTATGATTTCAATAAGGATGATGAGAGATGGTGCTGGCGACATAGTGCACAGACCCAGAATATCGTGTATTTCTGGGAAAAGCCGTTTGGAGATAATCCGCAGAATCCTCCTTCGCTCGAAGGTAAGCCGATGAAATTCGACCTGGGCAATCTACAGACTCAGGTAGAACGGTTCTATCGTTTCTTCCGTGACACCCTGAAGTTCTCTCTGCCGGGCAGCATCTGCGACAAGTATAAGATGATGGTGATGGTGAACTATTCGCTGGAAGGAACTGCTTACGGCGGAACTTACGATGACTTTATCGGAGCGCTCTGGGTAACACCTAACCGTATTCAAGATAAGAAACTCAACTGTTTGGCTCACGAGTTGGGACACAGTTTCCAGCTTCAGATTATGGCAGACAAAACGGGCGAAGCCTGGGGTGGAAGCGGCTTCTTCGAGATGACATCCCAATGGATGCTCTGGAGAGTGAATCCCGACTGGATAACAGATGAGAAGTATCATTTCGATGCCTTCAGACAGCTTACCCATAAGGGTTATCTGCATCTGGACAACATCTATCATTCGCCATACGTGATAGAGTGGTGGGCTGAGAAGCATGGTTTGGAAAGCATCGCCCAGCTCTATCGTGAGGGAAAAGTAGGAGAGGACCCGGTTGTTACCTACAAGCGGAAGTATAAGATGACTCAGAAGCAGTTTAATGATGAGATGTTCGACTGCTATCGTCATCTCGTGAACTTCGATTTCGGTTATGCCCGTAAGGAGACCCGACCTTATGCCTGCACCTTCGATACCAGGATGCTGAAGCAGAAGAATGGTTATCTTCGTCCGGATACAGCTTCGGTTCCAGAGAACTATGGCTTTAATGCCATCAAGTTGGAAATCCCGAAGGCAGGCAAGAAGGTTACTGTAGATTTCAGAGCCCTCGATGCCGAGGACAAGGTGTTCAAGGCATCCAAGGACAAGATGGCACGCACCATCGGTTACCGTTATGGATTGGTGGGAGTAACTGCCGATACCGATGAATGTATCTACAGTCCGATGGGTGAAGCGATGAACGGAAAGGTTTCGCTTGTGGCTCCAAAGTCCCAGCCTCTCAAGGCGCTCTATCTCGTGGTGATGGGTGCTCCTTCGAATCATTCGCTCGATCCATCTTCCTGCCGTTTCCCTTATGAGGTAAGAGTGAAGTAAGAGTGAAGTACGGATTGGATAAGAATCATCTGCTTAAAATAAAAATATCATCGCTTATGAAGAATAAGACTTTTATGAAGAATAAGACTTTATTTGCTGCATCCCTCGCCTTGATGATGGCTTTGCCGATGCAGGCACAGCACTTTGAAGACAACTTCGAAGATAAGACGCTGCGACTGGATTACATCGTGGCGGGCGATAGCGTGAACCAGGCTATCTATTTTGAACAGGCTTACAGCAACCCTACCTGGGCGGGCAGAAAGACAAGACTGGATGAGAAATTCCTGAACGGAAACGGACAGGTGACCGTGTATGAGCATGGTACCAACAAGGTGCTCTATGTAAACACCTTCTCTACACTCTTCCAGGAGTGGCAGCTTACTCAGGAGGCGAAGCATCTGCAGAAATCATTCGAGAGCAGTTTCCTCGTGCCTTTTCCAAAGAAGCCGGTGGATGTAAGCATCACCCTGAGCGATACGCATCAGAAAGTGACAGCAGAACTGCGCCATACCATCAATCCCCAGGATATCCTCATCCGACCATTGGGCGAGAATGGTATCCCTTACCGCTACATCGTGAAGAGCGGAGATGCTGCCGACTGTGTTGACCTCGCCATCATCGCCGAGGGCTATCGCCAGGACCAGATGGATAAATTCTATCAGGATGCGCAGCGGGCAGCCGATGCCATCTTCGAGCGCGAACCTTTTGTTTCGCTCAAGTCGAGGTTCAACGTGGTGGCAGTTGCGGCTCCATCGCTTGATGAGGGTCCAAGTATTCCGCACGACGGAAAATGGAAGAACACGATGGCTTGCTCTCATTACGATACTTTTTATTCGAACCGTTATCTTACTACGAGCAAGATTCATCGCATCTATGATGCCTTGAGTAATGTGCCTTTCGAGCAGATCATCGTATTGGTGAATTCTCCTACGTATGGTGGCGGCGGCATCTACAACCAGGTTACGCTTTCTACTTCTGATCATCCTACGTTCAAGAAGGTGCTGGTACATGAGTTCGGTCATGGCTATGCGGGCTTGGGCGATGAGTACAGTACCGATGAGTACGCCCCGATGTATCCTAGTGATACCGAGCCTTGGGAGCCTAACCTCACCACGCTGAAGGATTTCCAGAGCAAGTGGGCGGATATGATGCCGAAGGGCGTGAAGATTCCTACGCCGCTTGCCAAACTTCCGGATCATAAGAATATCAGAAATGAGAAGGAGCAGAAGAAACTCAATGAAGCCGTCTTCAAGATTGGTGTGTTCGAGGGTGCGGGCAACCAGAGCAAGGGATGTTACCGTCCGGCGCAGGTTTGCCGTATGCGAATCAACGAAGTGGATGATTTCTGTCCGGTTTGCCAGCGTGCCATCCGACGCATCACAGATTTCTATACTGGGAAATAATATTTTCCTAACTGGAGAAAAAAACTTAAGAAGTTAACAAGTAAAATATCAAGCATAATGAAGAATCAGATTTTAGGTCTTTCGCTGTTGAGCGCAGCTTTGGCGATGCCGGCAGCTACAGCTTCAGCACAGGGCACATTAGAAGATTACAACAGAGCCTATGTGCTGCGTCATCAGTTTTCAGCCGATTCCGTGTTCCATTGGGCACGCTCATCGGCTTGGTGCGACTCCACCCACGTACTGCATTATCAGATTTCTACTCCTCAGGGCAAGAAGTTTGTATCCTATGATGCCGACAAGGATGAGATGAAGACTTATGATTCGCAGGAAGCGATGGAGAAGGCGCTGGGCATCAAGCCTCGCCGCCCTTATAAACCTCAGTTTGGCAGACGCCATGAGCGCCATTGGATGGAGGTTGATGAGGAGAAGGAGGCTTATCCGGTACTTTCGCCCGACGGCAAGATGGAAGCCTACATCGAAGGTTACAACGTGGTGGTTCATGAGGCAGGAAAGCCTTATACCGAAGCCAAGCGAATCCTCACGCAGGATGGTACCATCGGCTGCTATTACAGCAACCGCATCCAATGGAGCCCAGACGGCAAGCACATCTTCGTATGCAAGCGTGTTCCGGTAGAGAAACGCTATGCCTACTACGTAGAATCTTCGCCTGCCGACCAACTGCAGCCTATCCTCCACAAGCAGGAGTATGCCAAGCCGGGCGATGCCCTGCCACAGCACTATCCGGTCATCATCGATGTGGCTACCGGAAAGAAGGTGGAGGCTGACAAGCATCAGATAGAAAACCAGTATGAACTGGAATGGATGCAATGGACACCAGACAGCAAGGAGGTGACGATGGAGTACAACCAGCGTGGGCATCATCTCTATCAGATGCTGGCGATGAATGCCGAAACTGGCAAGCTTCGTACCGTGGTAGAGGAGCGTGCCAATACTTTCGTAAACTATGGTCGTCTGTGGCGTCAGTTTATCAAGGATGGCAAGCAACTGCTCTGGATGAGCGAGCGCGACAACTGGAACCATCTCTATCTCTACGATGTGCAGAAGTCGAAGGTTATCCGACAGATTACAAAGGGCGACTGGTTTGTTCGCGGCATCCAGCGTGTGGATGAAGAGAAGGGAGAAATCTATTTCTCGGCTAGTGGCGTGAACAAGAATGAGGACCCATATCTGGTACATTATTATAAAATAGGTATCGACGGCAAGAATATGGTGGCGCTCACTCCTGAAGAGGGAAATCATAGTGCCCAATATACCTATGATTACCGTTATCTACTGGATACCTATTCTAAGGTGGATGCTGCTCCTGTTACCGTGCTCAGAGATGTGCAGACCGGTAAGCTCGTCAAGACCCTGGAGACGGCTGATATTACTACTTTGAAGAAGCACGGATGGGTGGCTCCGGAAGTGTTTGTGGCAAAGGGAAGAGATGGCAAGACGGATATGTGGGGCATCATCCAGCGCCCTACCAATTTCGATCCTAATAAGAAATATCCGGTCATCGAATACATCTATGCGGGTCCGGGCGATGCCTATACTCCGAAGAGTTTCATGCCATACAACTGGTACACCACTTCGCTTGCCGAACTCGGTTTCATCGTAGTCCAGCTCGATGCGATGGGAACTTCCTATCGCGGCAAGAAGTTTGAGGAGGTTTGCTACAAGAACCTGAAGGATGCCGGATTCCCAGACCGTGAACTCTGGATCAAGGCTGCAGCCAAGAAGTATCCTTATATGGATGCTGATAATGTGGCAATCTATGGCTGTTCGGCAGGCGGACAGGAGAGTACCACAGCCGTATTGCTGCATGGCGATTTCTACAAGGCAGCCTATAGTGCCTGCGGCTGTCATGACAACCGGATGGATAAAATCTGGTGGAACGAGCAATGGATGAGCTGGCCTATCGATTCCAGTTACGTGGAGTGCAGCAATGTGGAGAATGCCCATAAGCTGGAGCGTCCGTTGATGCTGGTGGTAGGTGAGATGGATGACAACGTAGATCCATCGAGCACCTATCAGGTGGTGAATGCCCTGGAAAAGGCGAATAAGGATTTCGAACTCGTGGTGATTCCTGGAGCCCATCATACCATGGGCGAACTCTATGGCGAGCACAAGCGCTACGACTTCTTTGTGAAGAATCTGCTGGGTGTGAAACCGCCTAAATGGAGCGATGTAAAGAGCAAGTAATTCAGGTTTCAATCTGTTGATAGTGAGACTTCTCACTTGAATCATTATTTAAGTTTTGCCCTGAAGCAAACAGATAGTCTTACTATTAAAAAGTAGCTATTTGCTTGTTTCGGGGCTTTTTTTGTTCTTTTTGTTGTATTTCTCGTTATATTTTTGTAATTTTGCGGCATTAAATTATCTAACAACAGAAAATAAAGACTCATATAATGAGAAAGATATCTACTCTAATGGTTTCTGTGCTCTGCATGATGATGCCTGTAGGGGCTGAGGCGCAGGTACCGACAGCCTTCGTCTCGAAAGGGGCTACGGATATTCAGGCGCAGCCACATTCGGTAACGCAAACCAACTCGGGTGCACAATTGGCTGCTATCGACCCTATGGTGCGCTCTATCACGATGGATAATGGTTTGCCGAGTAATGCTGTGCGTAGCGTGGTTCAAGGTTCCAAGGGATACATGTGGTTTGGTACAGACAACGGATTGTGCCGTTTTGACGGATACGATGTCAGAACCTATTATAATCCCTTTACGACTGTAGACCAGTTTGTGAGCGCCCTTACTGCTTGCGAAGAAGGACTGCTGGTAGGTTGCAATAATGGAGCCTATCTGTTCTCTAATGCAACCGACCAATTCCAGAAACTGAGTGATAAGATTACGGCGCCTGTCCTAAATTTCTCGCTTGACGGCGATCAGAATGTTTGGATTTCTACTAGCGGACAGGGCGTGTTCAGATACAATCGGACTACTCACGAACTGCATCAGTATCCGATGAAGAATATTCAGGGTAAAGTGAAATGTACGCTGGTTGATGCCAACAACCAGGTATGGATGCTCTGTAACCAGGGTGAAGCCAGCATCTATCATCTCAACAAGTCGACCGACCAGTTTGAAGCATTCCCTCTGAAGGGCGATGCAACCATGTTTCACGGCATGGCGATGCTGGCTACTCCCGATGGCAATGTTTATGTCGGAACCTGGGAAAACGGACTTTATAAGCTCAACGCCGATGGTAGTGCCGAACAACTCATCAGCGGAACCTTGAGTAATGCTGTTCATCATATCCATCAGCTTTACTGCAACGACAACAAGTCTCTTCTCATAGCCAGCGATGATGGATTGGTGCAGTATGACATTCAGAACCGTATCTGGCACATGTTGTCGGAAGTCAACAATCCGAGCCGGAGTACGAGCGAGCGCTTTGTTTATGGTATTGCGGATGATAATGAAGGTGGCATTTGGGTATCTACTTACTATGGTGGTGTGAATTATCTTCCTTCTACGAGTTTTGAAGAGCGTTTCCATGCTTATTCTGCCCGTCTGGGCGGATTGCGCGGTAATGTGGTAGGAAGATTCTTCGAAGACCGTCAGCATCGCATCTGGATAGCTACGGATGATGCGGGACTCGACTGCTTTAATCCCCAGACCAACAGTTTTGTTTCTTATCCGGGCAAGGCGGCTATGGGCAAGTATAATGTTCATGCGCTCTTTGCTGATGAAAATGATCTGTGGGTAGGAACCTATGGCAATGGTGTCATCAGAATGAATATGGCTACCGGAGCGCAGCAGGTTTTCCTGACCGATGGAATGGCTTCGGGCGGTAATGCCTATTGTATTTATCGCGACCGGAAAAAACGGCTCTGGGCGGCTACGATGGATGGTGCCAACCTCTTCGATGAAGAACAGCAGAAGTTCAGCAAAATCAAGTCGTTCAAGTCGCTTACCATCGATATCAAGGAAGATCCTCAGGGCAACGTATGGTTTGCTACCCAGGGAGGCGGCTTGTGGCGCTTAGACAAGAATAATGCCTGGAAACAGTATAAATATGTAGAGAATGATTCTACTTCGCTGGTGAGTGATCTGGTAAACTGTCTGGCTATCGGCGAAAAGGGGCAGCTCTATGTCGCAACCAGCAAAGGACTTTGCGAATTTCTGCCTTCAAAAGGTATATTCCGCCGAATCTCCATCGATGCGCCAAGTCAGGATTTCACGAGTCTTGTCATTTCGCAGGGAGTAATGTGGATTTCTACCAGCAAGGGTATTGTGAAATATACGCCGGGTGAACCTGTCCAACTGTTCAATAAATATGACGGACTCACTTGCGACCAGTTTATCCCAAACGCCGGACTCCTGGCTTCTGATGGCAGAATCTATTTCGGTTCTACAAGAGGTTTCAACTGCTTTTATCCATATCTCGTCAAGATCAACCAGGTAGCTCCTCCTGTAGCAATCACCTCGGTAGAACTCTTCGGACAGCCGATAGAGGCGGGGAGCGACCAGCTGGAGAAATCTCTGAGTCATGCAGCAGAACTCAATCTGTCTCATAACGAGAATACCATCAATATCTCGTTTGCCGCCCTGAGCTATGTATCGCCTGAGAAGAACCAGTATGCTTACAAACTTGAGGGAGTAGACAAGGATTGGATTTATACCCACGAGCATCGTGCCAACTATACCAATCTTCCTGCCGGAACCTATACCTTCCTGGTTAAGGCAACCAATAATGATGGTGTATGGTCGAAGAATGAGGCAAAACTGAAGATTGTGGTTCATCCGCCGTTCTGGTGGTCTTTGCCAGCCAAGATTCTGTATCTTCTGCTCATCGGTTACGCAATCTACTGGTTCATGCAGAGCCGGTTGAAACGTGAGAAACTCCGTCATCAGGAAGAACTCGACCAGTTGGAACTCAAGCAGGATCAGGAGATGAGAGATGCCCGCCTGCAGTTCTTCACGATGATAGCCCATGAAATCCGTACGCCGGTAACGCTTATCATCGGACCTTTGGAGAGTCTGAAAGAGCATTGGAAACAGGTTTCCGGAAAACTTACTGATGGTGAAACTATCACGCAGACGCTTTCTGTTATCGACCGTAACGCCCAGCGTTTGCTCCTGCTAGTAAATCAGCTGCTCGATTTCAACAAAGTGCAGCAGAAGGGCATGCAGGTTCATTTCCGTTTGAACAATATTTCTAAGCTGATGCATGCTGTGGCAGAACGCTTTGCTCCTACCTTCGAACAGAAAAGCATCCGTTTTGTGGTAGATTATCCAGCCGATGAGCTCGTGGCGATGATTGACCAGGAGGCCATTACCAAGGTTATCAGCAATCTGATGAGCAACGCCTTGAAATATACCGAGGATTATGTACGCTTGTCCTGCCGCCTGCTGGAGGATGGAAACCATTTCCGCATAGAGGTGGAAGACAACGGATTGGGAATCAGTCCTGACGAAAAGGAGAAAATCTTCGGAGCTTTCTATCAGGCACGCGACAACAAACCGGGAACCGGAATCGGTCTCAACATCGTGAAGAATCTCGTTGAGGCTCATCATGGTATGGTTGAAGTAGAATCTGCAGTAGGTAAGGGATCTACCTTTATCGTAACCTTGCCGCTCAACCAGATGGATGCTGTGGTAGAGAAGGCGGATGAAATGGTGAAGGAAGAAGAAACTGTTGCTGAGGAAAATCTGCTGACAGATGAAACTCCAGTTGAGCAAGGTTCTCAAAAGGCAGGCGATGCTGTTGCCAGTCCGCTTCGTGAACCGGCAAAACCGGTGATGCTGATTGTGGATGATGATGAAGACATGCGCCAGTTTGTGAAGGCTCATTTCGAAAAGATGTATACGGTTTATACCGCCGACAACGGAAAGGATGCGCTCCGTAAACTGGAGAAACATCCGGTTTCGCTCATCATAAGCGACTGGATGATGCCGGAGATGGACGGTCCGGAGTTCTGCCGTAGGGTGCGTGAAAATTCAGAATACTCTCATCTGCCGTTCGTGATGCTTACGGCAAAAACCGATGATGCGGCGAAGACGGAGAGTATGAACTGTGGAGCCGATGTCTACATAGAAAAGCCGTTCTCGATGAAGTATCTTGAGGCAAGCGTAAGACAGCTTCTTGAGATGCGCCGTCTGTTGAGGAGTAAGTTCTCTCATACTCCGCTTGAGCCGATAGCAGAGATAGCTCAAACTCAGGTTGATAATGCGTTCCTGGAACGAATGTCTCGCATCATCGAAGAGAATGTGGCGAATCCGGAACTCAACGTGGCGTTCCTTGCCGAAAAGATGGGCATAAGCCGCTCTTCGCTCTTTAATAAGATTCGCGGTCTTGCCGATGTTACGCCAAACGAGATGATCCAGCTCGTGAAACTTAAGAAGGGCGCAAAGCTCCTGAAAGAAGGAAACTACCGCATCAGCGAAATCAGCTATATGGTAGGTTTCAGCAGTCCTAGCTATTTTGCCAAGTGCTTCCAGAAGCAGTTTGGCGTCAAGCCGATGGATTTCGTAGCTGCGGAATCGTAGGATAGAAAAACTTATTCGGATAGAATAAAAATCGCCTGGGTGCTCAGATGCATCCAGGCGATTGTCTTATTTGTAAAAAGCCTATTTTTTATTTCTTTGTGGCTCTGATAAAGAAACCGATGAGGCAGATGTAAGCCAGGAGCGAACAAACCTCAGACATCGGATTAACCCACCAGCTGTCAGCGATACTTACCTCGATGCCGCCAAACTTCAGAAGGGCGCTAACCACACCCATCAGGGCTCCACCGGCGATGAAGCCGCTGGCGATGAGCGTTCCCTTCTCACCACGTTCGCTGTTCACCTTGGCATCCTTGCTGCGCGAAGTAACATACCAGTTGATGGCTCCACCCACTAGCAGAGGAACGTTCAGTTCCAGTGGAATAAACATACCCAGAGCGAAAGCCAGGGCAGGAATCTTGAAATAAGTCAGCACGATGGCTATCACGGCTCCGATGCCATAGAGCACCCAAGGAGCTCCCACGCCATTCATCAAAGGATCGATAACCGCAGCCATCGCATTAGCCTGAGGAGCTGCAAGCGAACCCGATGCGAACCCGTAAGTCTCGTTGAGCAGCATCATCACGCCGCCCACGGTAGCCGCACTCACCAGGGTACCGAGGAATTTCCATCCCTCCTGTTTCTTAGGAGTTGTTCCCAGCCAGTAACCAATCTTCAGGTCGGTAATAAACGAACCTGCTACCGAGAGGGCTGTACAAACCACACCGCCCATAATCAGGGCAGCCAGCATGCCGCCAGGACCTTTCAGGCCTACAGCCACCATCACCACAGAGGCGAAGATGAGCGTCATCAGGGTCATTCCCGAAACAGGGTTTGAACCCACAATAGCGATGGCATTAGCCGCTACGGTAGTAAAGAGGAAGGCGATGGCAGCCACGAGCAGAATGGCGATAATGGCGAAGAGAAGGTTGCCCTCCATCACGCCAAACCAGAAGAAGAGGAAGGTTACGAGGATGGTAACAAGCGAACCGATAGCGATAATCTTGAAAGAGATGTCGCGCTGGGTGCGCTTCACGTTCTCATCCACATCGCTCTTGCCCTTCAGCTCCTTGGCAGCCAGACCTACGGCACTCTTGATGATGCCCCAGCTCTTGATGATGCCGATGATACCTGCCATGGCGATACCGCCGATACCGATGCTGCGGGCGTAGGCACGGAAGATTTCCTCCGGACTCATCGCACCCACGGTCTTCACGATGCTAGGATCCCAGGCGCTCAGCACGCTATCATGGAAGATAACGCTCATGCCCGGAACAATCAGCCACCATACTACGAGCGAACCCAGACAGGTGAAGAAGGCATACTTCAGACCGATGATGTAACCCAGACCTAATACGGCAGCACCTGTGTTTACCTTGAATACGAGTTTAGCTTTGTCAGCCAGGTCGCATCCCAGACTTACCACACGCGATGTGAAATTCTCGTTCCACCATCCCAGGCTGGCTACGATAAAGTCGTAAAGACCACCCACCAGTCCGGCTATGAGCAGCGGCTTAGCCTGGTCGCCTCCCTTGGCTCCGCTCACCAGTACCTGCGTGGTAGCCGTAGCCTCAGGGAACGGATACTTGCCGTGCATATCGCTTACGAAGTACTTGCGGAAAGGAATAAGGAAAAGAATTCCCAAGACTCCTCCCAAGGCCGAAGCCATGAAGATTTTCATAAACGAAGTTGTCATCTCCGGATATTTAGCCTGCAGGATGTAGATGGCTGGCAGGGTAAAGATGGCTCCTGCCACCACAGCACCCGAACAGGCTCCGATGCTCTGGATAATGACATTCTCGCCCAGCGCCTTGCTACGCTTGGTAGCGGTACTTACGCCCACGGCGATGATGGCGATAGGGATGGCTGCTTCGAACACCTGACCCACCTTCAAGCCCAGATAAGCTGCGGCGGCAGAGAAGATTACTGCCATCACGATTCCCCATGTAACTGACCATCCGTTCACCTCAGGATAAACCTTGTCAGGTGACATCAGCGGCTTATATTCCTCCCCGTCTTTCAGTTCGCGGAATGCGTTCTCGGGGAGTTGCAAATTGTCTTTTTCTTCCATTATTTCTCAATTCTGATGATATACTCACTCATGAAACTTGCACCTGGCTGCAGACGGTTCATCAGATACTTGTCCTTAAACTCGCCATCATATTCAGCCCAGTCGCTCAAACCATACCATGGCTCGATGCAGATGAATGGAGCGTGCTTGCCTGTTGGGTTCCAGATACCTACGGCTGGAGTCTTGAACTCGAGGGTTACATGAGGTTCGCCCTGCTCGTTGAGAATGCTCACCTGCTTAACCTGACTCTTGTCGAAGATAACAGCATCTTCTGCGAAAGTCTCCTCGTTTACTTCCCAGATACCCTTGTCGGTTTCTATGGTTTCCTTAGCCTGACGGTCGATGCATCCGCCTACGTTACCATAGAGACGAACAGGAGCCTCGTTGTCGAGTTTCAGGGTAGCCTTCATTTCTTCGCCCTTCTTGCAGCCAGGAACCATGAATGCTGGGTGACCGCCAATCTGGAAGAAGATTTCCTTGTCGTCGGTATTCTCTACGTGCCAGATGACATGAATCTCGTTGCCCTGCAGGCGGTAAGAGATGGCAAGGTTGAAGTGGTAAGGATAGTTCTTCTGAGTCTCTTCGTTGTCGATGAGCGCGAAGGTGAGGCGGTCGGCAGTCTTGCCAACGAGTTTGAACTCTGTATCGCGTGCGAAACCATGGCGAGAAAGGTGATACTCCTTGCCCTCTGTGCGATAAGTGTCTTTCCACAATCCGCATACGATAGGGAAGAGGATAGGAGAGTGGCGGTTCCAGTATTTCTCGTCGCCATCCCAGAGATATTCATTACCATTAGCATCCTTGATGCTCTGAAGTTCTGCTCCGAGAGATGAAATCTCAAGTGTGAGCTGATCATTCTTAATCTGTTCCATTGTTATTAATTCTTTTGTTTAGTTTTTAATGTTTCATCAGATTATCTTTTTTCAAAGATATTGCAAAGGTACAATTTATTTTCGTAAAGCACAAGAAAAGAGCGTTTTTTCTCAGATATTACAATATATTTATACGATTTTGTTAGCTTATCTCGAATATTTGCTGTAACTTTGTAGCCCGAAATAGATAGATAACAAGAAGTATAAGAAAAAAAATAGTATTTAATCTAATGACAAGCAGTAATAAAGTTAAAGGCTTTGCGGCGGGTATTGTTGCCGCAGTATGTTATGGTACCAATCCTTTGGGCACGCTCGAACTCTATGGCGACGGATTCAATTCCAGTTCTGTACTCATCTATCGTTATCTCTTGGCGGTACTGATGTTTGCCGTGGTGATGCTGTTCCGCAAGGAGAGTTTCAAGGTGAAGTGGGGACATCTGATTCGTCTTGGCGTGCTGGGCTGCATGTTTTCGCTCTCATCAGCTACGCTTTATGTCAGTTTCCATTATATGGCGGCAGGTATTGCCAGCACCATCCTCTTCGTTTATCCTATTATGACAGCCATCCTGATGACGGTCTTCTTCCATGAGAAGGTAACGTGGTCTACCTCGCTTGCCATTCTTCTGGCGGTATCGGGAGTAGGATTGCTCTATCAGGGCGATGGAAACGATAAGTTGAGCACGGCGGGTTTTGCCCTCGTCATGTGTTCATCCCTGCTCTATGCCCTTTACATCATCTCCATCAACCAATGGAAGAATCCGGGCATGTCGAACATCAAGTTTACCTTTTATATATTAGTCTTCGGACTGCTTACGATGTTTGTCTATTCGTTTATTGCAGGCGAGCCGATACAGATGCTTCAAACGCCTAAACAATGGCTCTGTGCTGCCCAGCTGGCTTTGTTGCCAACGGTATTGTCGCTCTTCTTCATGACCATCTCCATCAATCTCATCGGCAGCACGCCAGCCGCCATCATGGGAGCCCTGGAGCCTGTAACGGCGGTAATCATCGGCGTCTGCGTCTTCGGCGAGAGCTTCTCTCTGCAGCTGGCGATAGGCATCCTCGCTATCCTGGCTGGCGTAACGATTATCATCGCAAGAAAGAAAGGGTAAAAGGGTAAAAAGGTAAAAGGGTAAAAAGAAGAAAAAATCCTCGCTCGAAAAAGAACTCGAACGAGGATTTTTTTTATCTGTTCTAGCCGCAAGCAAATAGGCTCGCGAGCCGTCAGGCGTTAAGATGATTATCTCAGAATATCCTTCAGGGCAAAGTTGGCAAGGATGCTGGTGCTCTGGCTCAGCATGCGGATAAACTCCTGGGCTGAGTTTTTCATGTAGGCATCTTTCAGAATGTGGATGCAGCCATCCATTTCGTTGTCGGCAGCATCGATAGGAATCGCCTTCATGCCGTTCTGCAGAATGGTGGTCGATTCGGAGAGAATGGTCACCAGATTGCTGCGGCTCAGAAGGTCGAAGATGATGTTTACATTATTCACCTCTACCATAATCTTGTAGTTCAAATCTTTGCCCTCTACCATGTGATCAAAGGCGTTGCGTGCCTGCAGACCCTTGCAAGGAAGGATGAGGTCGTAACGCTCCAGATCGGAAAGCTTGACCGATGAAAGGCGCGCCAGCGGATGATTCACGTTCACGATGGCGGCAAGACGGTTGCTGAAAATAGCTCGGCTGTCTACCGCCTTCTCGTTCTTCAGAGGCTTGAAAGCCAGAACGAGGTCGAGTTCGCGCTTCTTCAGTCCGTCCATCAGTTCCTGCATGGTGCGGTATTGGATGTTGAGCTTTACATGAGGATAGGCGTGGAGAAAGGCGATGAGCGTCTCGGACATGATGTTGCTGAAGGAGAACGTTACGCCGATGTTCAGTTCGCCTGTAAGCATTTCCTTCAGATCGTTCATGTGGTCTACACAGGCTTCGGCAGAATTGACCGCATTTTGGGCATAAGGTCTCAATTCCTTGCCCGCCTCTGTGAGGTAAACCTCATGAGAATTACGCTCGAAGAGAGGCAGACCTATCTCCTGTTCCAGATGCGAAATCTGCTGTGAGAGGGTGCTCTGGGTGATGTATAACTTGCGCGAAGCTTCTGAGAAGTTGAGCGTCTCGGCTACCTTCAAGAAATATTTCAGTTGTCGTATTTCCATATTGTTCCTTTATTGAAGCTATCGGCTATAGAAATAACCGATAGCTAAATTTGGGTGCAAAGATAAAACATTTATTTTAATATCCTCCTTTTTTGAAGAATAAAATGATGTTTTATCGCATCTCTACTTCTTTTTATCCGATTATCATCCGACGAAAAACTGATTTCCAATCAGATGATTATTTGATTTCTACTTCGTGCAAATCTACGAATTCGCCATTCTTCTTCTTTCTTTCTACCAGCATGGCAAGCAGCTTGCGCTTGCGGTTGTCGGCGATGAAACGGCGGAAGAATACGTTTGGAATTGCCACACCCAGGGCGATGCAGATGATGGCGAGCGAAGCCTTGATGAGGTTGTTCATACCTACGGTTACCTCGCCTACCACGCCATGCATGTCGATGAAGGCAAAGAGGGCGCGATACATCAGAACTCCCGGTACCATTGGGATAACGCTAGGAATGGTGATGCATTGGTGAGGGGTATGGAACCAATGGCGCGCCTTGATCACGATGATGCTGATGAGCGCAGAACCGGCAAGCGAACCGATGCTCAGACCCATGTCGAGACCGATGTTGCCGTTAGATGGACCCAGATTGACGAAATTGCGGAAGCAAACGGCGATGATACCGCCCACAGCTACAACCGGCAACAGACGGCGAGGTATGCTGAAGATGGTAGAGAAACCCATGGCCGATACGGCAGCTGCGATGGCAAACTCCCAGTATTCGTGATGAGGAGTCATCGTAAGATCCTTCACGAAGTTGTCGATATGGCAAACCTGGATGGCGAAGGCGATACCGAAAGCCATCGCGAAGAGCATCAGCAGGGTGTTCAGGGCACGAACCATTCCCACCTCAATATATCCGTCGAGCATATCGCACACAAAGTTGATGAGTGGAACTCCCGGCACGATGAAGAGGGCACACGCCATCAGCGGATGCCAAGGGGTATCTGAATGCATGAAGGCTGGAAGCGCTTCGGCAATAGATGGGTTGAGCGAAAGGAATGAGGTCAACCAGGCTATCAGAGTGGCTACGAAAGCCGAAATACCGATGGCTACATAGTTGTTGCAGCCCTTGGTTGGCAAGAACATTCTCAGGCGGAAACCCAGAATGGCTGCAAGCGAACAGAAGAAGAAGGCTGGCCAGTCGCAACCGAACTGGATGCAGAATCCGCCGCAGGCAAAACCGCCGCCGATGGCTACCTGCCAAGGGGTAAAGCTGCGTGGGGTGGCCTTGATGTCGTTCAGGGCCTGCTCATACTGTTCGAGCGAATAGTTATCCTTGATGGCCTTCCAGGTGAGCTTACTTACCTGGGAAATAGAGGTGAGGTTGATACCATGCTTCTCGCATCTCTGGAACTTGGAGAAGGAATGCTCCTCGTCGCTATAGTTTACCATCAGCACGTTCCAGTTGATGTAAAGGTGCATGTATCGCTCGTCGAGACCGAGGAAAGCTGCTGCACGCTTCATGGTTCGCATGATGCGGGATGTGTCGGCAGCACTCTCCATGAGAATGCTACCGGTACGTAATAATAAGTCGAGTTTTCTTCTGAGTTCTGATTCTGCTATTTCCTTGCAGTTGCAGTTATCTTCTACGCAAGCGCAGGTTTTCAATTCTTTTTCTGTCATATATGTTTATCCGAATACAAAAATAATAATCTGAATGGTTACAATTCTGAGGAACATGGCGAACGGATATACATTCGCATAGCCTACTGTTGGCGCATCTGCCGAAGTCTGCTCACGTACGTAAGCCAGGGCAGAAGGGTTGGTGTTGGCACCTGCCAATACGCCGAGTAATGTATAATAGTTGATGTGGAACACGAGCTTGCCGATGATGCCGCCCAGAATGATTGGTATCATGGTGATGGCGATGCCGTAGAGTATCCAGGTCAGTCCGCTTTCTGATGCTACGGTCTGGATAAACTGTTCGCCTGTGCCGAGACCCACGCAAGCCAGGAAGATGCAGATTCCGATTTCGCGAAGCATCAGGTTGGCTGAAATGGTATTGTAGGTAACGAGGTTGTATTTCGGTCCGAAATAACCTATCAGAATGGCTACTACCAATGGGCCGCCGGTAAGTCCGAGACGCAGATTCTCGTTGATGCCTGGGATGAAGAACGGAATGTTGGCTACGATACAACCCAGCATGATGCCCAGGAAGATTGGGATGAGGTTAGGGTAGTTCAGACGCTTCATCTGGTTACCCAGCACCTTCTCGGTATGAGCGATGGCGAGTTCCTTGCCCACTACGGTTACGCGGTCGCCCAACTGGAGTTTCAGGTCTGGGGTCGCGATGAGGTCTACACCATTTCTGTTCACGCGGGTAATGTTGGCGCCAAGGTTGCTTCTAATCTGCAACTGGCTGATGCTCTTGCCGTTGATGCCCGGCTTGGTAATCAGGATTCGGCGGTTGATGAGTTCGCTGCTGAATTCCTCGTCCTTTACGTCAACCTTCTCGCCGAGCAGGGCGATGATAGGTTCTTCTACGGTAGGATGAGCCACAATCTGCAGAATGTCGCCCTCTTCTATCACGGTCTGTCCGTTAACCACCTCGTTCTGGCGTTCGCCGTTGTTACGGATAATCTTGGAAACCATGAAGTCGCGCTTCAGCAGATAGCGGATCTGCTTGACGGTATCTTTGAAAACCATCTGGTTAGAAACCTTTACGGCGAAGGTGTTCAGGGTCATCGCCTCAAGATGTCCCTTGCCTCGCTTAGCTTCATCCTCTTCCTTCTGCTTGTCTACGCGTAGCGCGAACCTTAATATAATGAAACTGAGGATAACGCCGAGCACACCCATAGGATAGGCGATGGCATAGCCGGCTGCGATGGATGGGGCGTCGATGTGGCGCAGGTCGCTGAATGCCTGCTGGGCTGCACCCAATCCAGGAGTGTTGGTTACGGCACCCGAAAGGATACCTGCCATAGAGGTGATGGATGTTCCCGAAAATGAGAAGATGACCAAGGTAGTAATGATACTCAGGGCCACAACAATCATGCTGAGCAGGTTGAGACTCTTGCCGCCGTTCTTGAACGAAGCGAAGAAGCCCGGACCTACCTCCAGACCGATAGAGTAGACAAAGAGGATCAAGCCAAACTCCTTGAGGAAGTGGAGCAGATGCTCGTCAAGGTTGAGAGAGAAATGTCCAAAGATAAGACCGATGAACAGAATCCAAGCCAAGCCCAGGGAAACACCTTTTACTCTGAGCTTACCTAAACACAAACCCAAGGCGATGACCAGCGAAAGAATCATCACAGAGTGGGCTACTCCGCCTCCCCAAAGGTCTGGGAAGCCATAAAATAGATTTTTTAAAATCTCCATTTTTCTTTATCTATTAATGTAAATACTGAATTTTCAAAAACATTCTTTCTTATCGATTTCTGAAATCGATTGCAAAGGTATAGATAAAAACGAAAGCAAAACTCGTTTTATGTTTAAAAGCTACGAATGCGGCTATAGGTGTTTTCTATAGCGAAAATAGGCTTTGAGGGCTTTTCTTTTCTCTTTCTCATGCATTTCTAGCCCTTTCTATGTTCATTATATCAGTTTTTTTTCGTAATTTTGCAACCGGATTATTATAAACAGGAAAGAATATGCTGAATATTGACGAAATAAAAGATAAGAGAATTGCCGTGCTCCTTTCGGGAGGCGTCGACAGTTCGGTTGTGGTTTGGGAGTTTGCCCAGCTGGGCCTGCATCCTGATTGCTTCTACATCAAGATTGGTCCTGAGGAGAAAGAGGAGTGGGACTGCTCTTCGGAGGAGGACCTGGAGATGGCTACGGCTGTGGCTAGAAAGTATGGGTGCAAGCTGCAAGTGGTTGACTGTCATCATGAATATTGGAACGAGGTAACCCGTTATACGATGGAGAAGGTGAAGGCTGGTTTTACGCCTAATCCGGATGTAATGTGCAACCGCCTGATTAAGTTTGGCGCCTTCGATGAGAAGATGGGTCACAACTACGACCTCATCGCCACGGGGCATTATGCGCAGACCGAAACGGATGAAAATGGCGATAAATGGCTTGTCACGAGTCCTGATCCTGTAAAAGACCAGACCGATTTCCTGGCTCAGATAGAGAGCTGGCAATTGAAAAAAGCGATTTTCCCTATCGGCCATCATATCAAGAATGAGGTTCGCGAGATAGCCGAAGAGGAGCATCTGATAAATGCCAAGCGCAAGGACAGTCAGGGAATCTGCTTCCTGGGACAGATTAATTATAATGATTATATCCGCCGTTATCTGGGCGAGAAACCGGGCGATGTCATAGAGATGGAGACGGGCAAGCGCATAGGCGAGCACAAGGGTTTGTGGTTTCATACCATCGGCCAGCGCAAGGGCTTGGGCTTTGGCGGCGGTCCCTGGTTTGTGATTAAGAAGGATGTAGAGAACAATATCCTGTATGTGAGTCATGGTTATGATCCGCAGTCGGCCTACAAGAAGGATTTTCCTCTCCATGATTTCCATTTCCTTACACGCGAGGTTGCTATGCAGAAGGTAACTTTCAAGATTCGTCATACGCCGGAGTATCATCCTGCTACAATAGAAAAACTGGAAGACGGCCGTTGGATGATTCATTCAGAAGAGGCGATTCATGGTGTGGCTCCCGGCCAGTTCTGTGTAGTTTATGATGAGCATCATCATCGTTGCTATGGCTCGGGCGAGATTACGGTATAAAAAGAAAAAGGGAGTATCATCAGCATTTTTTCATTTGCTGAATACTCCCAATATTTATAATTCTGTTTCAGGCATTTTGCTCGTGGGCATAATTTGCATAGTTGCCCAAAATCTGTTCAATATGGATTACTTCTGGACAAGAATCCCAAGTAAAGCCACCCCCCATGAGATACCAGTTGTTTCTTTCTTTTACTGGGACTTTTTTCATGCTTGGGAATGCAGAGATAGGCATCGTTATGGAACGGCCATCTTGCAGGGTAACTTCAAACTTACCTCTTTTGGGAAAGGATAAAGCCTTTATCTTTGGCTTCACATCCCAATAACCTTCTTTCTGATACATATTCTTACTCTTTTATTTTAATGATTCTTATTGTCTTACCTTTCTTGAACTGCTTCCATTGATGAAGTAATTTAGATTGGTATTTTTCTGCTATCTTAATCACTTCTTTGACCTGCTTATCTGTTAAGTCACCTTGTTTTGCCAATTCTATATTTGGCTCTAACCAAATTTTGCAGAGTTCTTCTGTCCCTCGTTTACCCACATGAACATGAGCTCTGTTTTCATGGAAATCTGTATTGTAAAACAGAAAGTTCCATATTATTTTGGCAGTTATATAGAGAAGTACTTTAGGCATAATTTAATATAATCTTATTGCTTTAACAAATCTATTTGCAAAGATACAAAGTTTTGGCGAAACAATAGCACTTTTATTGATTTATTTCTCTAAAAAATCAAACTGCATAGGAATTTTTACTTTTTACCCTTCCCCGATAATGTTGTCCAGCAATCCTTGGCAGGCATCTTCGAGAAGCGTGATGACGAGCTCGAAGTCGCTATAGTCGCCATAATACGGATCGGGAACGGTGGTGTATTCACGATGGTGGGTCAGGAAATCGGCCATGCGCACTACTTTCTTCCTATCAGACTCTGAAGAAGCCATGGAGGTAATGGCATGGTAGTTTTCGTTGTCCATTACCACGATGGTTTCGAAACGGGCGAAGTCTGACTTCTGAAACTGGCGGGCATGGCTGTTGAAATTGTAGCCATGCTCGGCGCCACATTTGCGCATGCGGCTGTCGGGCAACTGACCTATGTGCCAGCTCCCGATGCCCGCAGAATCGATTTCAAACTCATCCTGAAGCCCTGCTTTTTCTACAAGACTCTTCATGATTCCCTCGGCTGCCGGAGAGCGGCAGATGTTGCCCAGGCAGATAAATAATACGGTATGTTTACCTTTCTTTGTCATGTTGCTAACTTTTTTTGTTTGCAAAGTTAGCATAAATCTCTGTATTATGCAAGATTTTTCTTCATTTTTCTTCCCACAAAGTTCCAGGCAGGCATCTTCTTCAGGGTGCTGCGGATAGGCTGGATGTCCCAGAGCAGGAAGATGATGAGCACGCCGATGCCGATGAGACAGGTTAGTCCGTAGAGTTCGCGGATGCTGATCATCAGCAGGTTGCCGGCATCATAAGGCAGTCCGCGCGACATGTTTTCTGCCATCTGATGGCGAAGTCCGTAGCTGTAGAGTCCGGAGCACATCGCCGAAACAGGGCCGTTGCGGATGATGCCTGCCATCGTCAGTCCCATGAAGAAATGTTCAAACGGCATCAGCTCTTCCAGATAGATGGTCAACATGCAGAAGAAGAAGATGGCGTTGCCGATGCTTCTGAGGAAGATGGGCAGATAGAGTGCCTCGATGTTGAGTCCCGGGTCGACGAGGAAATACATCATTACGGGATAACATACCATCGTTGCCACGCCTATCGTGAGCAGTCGGGTATATTTCTGATGGAGCACCTTGCACCAGAACAGGCAGAAGAGGCATCCGGCGATGGCCCCCACCCATTCTACGAAGTTGAGCACATTGGTGGTAAACGTGCCGAAATGAAGCACGCCGCCCGTAAAGGCTGTCTGCAGCACCTTTGGCGTACTGCCCATGAACTCTACGAAGGCGAAGAGGATGAGTAGCGGGATGAGCCGTTTATACTTCCATGCCGCTGGGGCGATGTAAGGGTGACGGATGTGGAGCATGCGCTGGATGCAGAAATAGCCTGTAAAAATAAAGAGTACTACATCCATCTGCATAATCTTCGAATCGAGCCAGTTGTAATGCTCGCCGTAGGTGAAGAAGAAGATGAACTCCAGCATCCATGCCGACCAGAGAATGCATCCCAGATAATCGAGGCTGATGAAGGGCAGGGGCTTCATGAAGCGGAAGTCGTGGGTGGTGACATACACGATGAGTGCTACCAGCAGCAGGGTGCCTGTCATCGTCCAGTTGATGATGCGCCAATCCTGATATATATAAATAAGGTGTTCGGTAACCCAAGGCGAGAGGAACATATTTCCCAGCACGATGCAGTAGAGCAGGGGGAAGAAGATGGTAAAATCGCGCTTGGAGGTCATCCATAGCTGGATGGTACTCATACATTCGAAGGTGCCGCAGAGTTTGAAGAAACCTGCGATGTAGGCGAGAATGCACATCACGGGAACCGAATCGGTCCACATGATGAGAAAATTGCAAGCCGCCACTACCAACGCCGCATTCAGCAGAAGCTGGCGGTTGGTAAAATGGAACTTCATCTTGAAGAGGAAGGGGAATGGCATCGCCACGCCCACCACGTTGAACATGATGATCATGAGCACGTCTTCTCTCATCAAACTGTACTCGCCCATTACCTGGCTCATGGCTCCTCCATAAATTCCGCCCGACATCAGGAAGATGAAGGCGAAGAGGAGATAAATCCAAGGCTGCAACCGGCGAGGAATATATCCGTTGAACGAAGGGACGCGGAAGGGTCCCTGTAACATAGGAGGTCCTGGCATTTTTTCAATTAATAATTTATAGTTTATAGAACATTCTATTTGAGGCGAACCTTGGTTTCCACGTTCAGTCCGGCACGGAGCAGGGCTACCTGTTTAGGGTCGTTGTCCGGGGTGAGGGCGATGCGAACCGGTACGCGTTGTTCTACCTTAACGAAGTTGCCGGTGGCATTATCTACCGGAATCATGGAGTAGGCGTTGCCGGCAGCTGCTGAAAGTGCCTCCACCTTGCCGTGGAATACGACACCCGGAATGGCATCGGCTGTAAAATCTACCGCCTTGCCCACCTGGATGCCGTCCATCTGTGTTTCACGATAGTTGGCTACTACCCATACATCGTTATCATCCACGATGCGTGCCAACATCTGTCCTGGCTGAACCAGCTGTCCCTCGTGAATATCTTTCCTGCCCATCACGCCGTCGCAGGTAGCCACGATTACGGTATAAGAAAGGTTCAGACGAGCCAGATTGAGCTGAGCCTCTGCCACACTCTCGCCGGCACGCGAACCGCCCAACTGCTGGGTCTGTACGTTGCGAACCGAGGCGGCACTTGCCTTCCGGCTGCTTGCCTGCTCATAACGTGCCTTGGCTCCCAGATAGCGGGCGTAGGCATTATCATATTGCTGGCGGGTTACCGCATCCTTCTTCATCAGGGCTGCAAAACGGTCGAAATCCTGCTTGGCGTTCATCATGTCTACACGTGCCTCTTCGATACCTGCCGAAGCCGTCTGCACGTTGGTAGTGGTGGTTCCCATGCTGGCTGATACAACCGAAGAACCTGCCTTAGAACCGCGCAGACCAGCCTCTGCCTGAGCCACATGCAGGCGGAATTCTGAATCTTCGATAATGACGAGTGTATCGCCCTTCTTCACGTGCTGATAGTCGGAGAAACGGATTTCCTTGATAAATCCTGATATGCGCGTGTTGATAGGCGTAATGTGGCGGTTCACCTGGGCATCATCGGTATAAACCACGTCGCTACCATGATAAAAATGGCTGAAACACCAGCCGATGGCTCCTATAAAACAGAGGATGATAACTACATTATATATTCTCTTGATAATCTTCTTATTCATAATTTATGTTTGTTTTATTGTTTGAAAAAGAGCTGATGAATTGGCTTTCCCTTCGGACGCCGAACGTTGTTTCTTCATTCTTCACTCTTCACTTCCTAAATTTCTCCCGCTATGTATTTCATGCGGTAATAAGCGTATACGATGTTGATGCGGGCATCTACCTCGTTCAGTTCGGCGTTGAGCTTCAGGTTCGATGCATCCACCATGTCGGTTACCAGCGCCAGTTGACTGAGATAGCGGGCGTTCATCACCTCGTAGTTCTGCTGCGCCAGTTCTACGCTCTTGCGTTGTGTTTCCAGTTCTACGTAGGTTTGCTGATATTGCACGTAGGCAGTCTGTACGCTATTGTTCAGCTGTTCAGCCTGCAGGGCATGGCTTTCCTTTGCCTGTCGGGTTTCTACGGCAGCCTGTCTGATGCGCTTGTTGCTCTTGAAGAGCGAACTGAGGCTGTATTTCACGCCTACGCCCACATACCATACGTTCAGATTCTTGTCTATCGGCGGCAACTCGAAGAGGATAGGTCCGTCAAAATTCTCGGCAGCCACCAGCGCCACTTTCGGCAGCAGATCGCTCTTGGCAATTTTCTCCTTCTGTTCCGCTATCCTGATGGCGTTGCTGCTCTGTTCCAGCAGGGGCGAATTCATCGTGCTTGCCGTCTGCCAGTAAGCTTCGCCATCCTTGGCGTAAGCCTTGTCTGCAATCGTAGCGTCCGGAATAATCTGCATCTCCTGTTCCCCTTTATCTTCCTGGTTCATGCCGAGCGTATTCAGGAGCTGGTGGTTCAGGATGCTGCGGTTGTTGCGTAGCGAAGTGAGTCCCAGTTTCAGACTCTCCATCTGCAGTTCGTATCGGGTGATGTCGTTCTTGAGTGCCATTCCCTGGGTTTGTTTCGCCTTGATGTCGGCGATAAGCTGGCGGGTGAGCTCGATGTTTTTTTCATATACCTTGATACGGTTGTCTATCTTGTAGAGATCCAGATACTGTCCCAGGGCGATGAAGCGAGTCTGCTGACGGGTGAGTTTCACGCCCACCTCTGCCTGCTGCTTGCCCAGTTCGGCGAGGCGGATGCCTGCGTTGATGGCGCCACCAGCATAAACCACCTGCTGTGCCTGGAAGGCGAAATTATTGCCGAAGTGGGGCGATTTCAAACCTTGGGCGTTGCTGAAGTCGCGGTCGGTCATCAGGGCGTTTCCGATGTAACTGAAGGAGAGGGACGCATCGAGGTCGGGCAGTTTTTTGCTTTTAGCCGATTCGATACCGATGCTGGCAGCTTCTACGCCCGATTTCGAGGTTCGTAGCGACTTGCTGTTTTCTTCGATTCTCTCGAAGAGTTGGGCGATGGTCATTCTGGTTTGAGCCACAGCCCATAGAGAGCCTCCCCAGATGAGAAGGCCTGCAATCATCATTTTCTTTATCATTCAAAAATCTGTTATTATTATTCTTTATAAATCTGTTATCTCATGAATTCGGGTGCAAAGGTACGGCGATTTTGGCGAATATCCGTTTTAAATTTTTCGTGCCGCATGGATTTTTTCGGAACAAAAGTTCTTTTTTCTCACATTATTTCCGTATATTTGCACACAAAAAGCGAATAAAAGGTATTTATGATAGAATTATCAGAACTGAACAGTTATCAGGAGGCCAGTCTTTTCTGCTCCGATTTAAGCGAGTGGCAGGAGGGTCCACAGGTATTGACCTATGGAGCCATTCTCCTTTGCCGCAAGGGCAGGGCCGTGCTGAATGTGAATTATAAGGATTGGGATCTCTATGAGGGAGCCGTCATCACCCTGTTTCCGAATGATGTGGTAGAGGTGAAGAAGATGGAGCCTTCTGCTTCCTGCGAGGGGGATGCTTGTGCCGGAATGAATGCTTCTGCCTTCGAAGTGGAGATGCTGAAATATAATCCGTCTCTGCTGCGCGAAGCCAGTCTGCAACTGGAACAGACGGTTTATTCTGCTCTGCGTGAGGACCGATGCCGGCAGAATTCGCCCGTGGTTACCCATATCATCGAGAGCATGTTTTCTCTCCTCAGACTCTATTTCGAGCAGCACGACTGTACCTGCATCTCGCAGCTGGTACTCTATCAGCTCAAGGCCTTCTTCATAGGGTTCCACGAATATCTGCAACGCAATCCGCAGAACTGCCCCGACGAGGTGAAATCTTACAGGGTGAGGGAACTCTTCAACCGCTTCATGATGCTCATGGAACGCGATTACAAGAAATCGAGAGATGTCAACTATTATGCCGAGCAGATGAACATCACCTCCAAGTATCTTTCGAATATCGTGAGACAGGTAACGGGGCATACACCCAAAATCATCATCGACCAGTATGTGGTGCTCCAGCTGAAGATGCAGCTCAAGCGCTCCGCCCAGAGCATCAAGGAGATGGCATGGGAATATCATTTTGCTGATGCCAGCTTCTTCTGCCGCTATTTCAAGAAACATACCGGAATGACGCCGCAGCAGGTGAGAGAATGAATACAGTAATTATAACATAAAAATTTTCAAAACATGACAACAACACTTATCATATTGGTTATTACGGTAGCCCTATTCATCTGGGGCAGGGTGAGGGCCGACATCGTGGCGCTTACCGCCCTGGCTGCACTCCTGGTTCTGGGTATCCTGACACCTGCCGAGGCGCTGGCGGGCTTCTCTTCGCCCATCGTCATCATGATGATAGGACTCTTCGTGGTGGGTGGAGCTATCATGCAGACCGGACTTGCCAAGCTTACGGGCAATAAGCTCATGGCGCTCTCGCGCGGCAACGAAACCATCACCTTCCTGCTCGTAATGCTCGTTACCTCCTTTATCGGCGCCTTCGTGAGCAATACCGGAACGGTGGCCCTCATGATGCCTATCATCATGAGCATAGCTGCGGGCTCAGGCATGCAGTCGTCGCGTTTTCTCATGCCGCTCGCCTTTGCCGGAAGTCTGGGCGGAATGCTTACTCTCATCGGTACGCCGCCCAACCTGGTTATCGATGAAGTATTGACCGAGGGCGGTTATCAGCCGCTTGCCTTCTTCAGCTTCTTCCCTGTGGGCATCATCGTCATTGCCATCGGCATCATCGTGCTCATGCCGCTCAGCAAAATCTTCCTCAGCAAAAAGCAGAGCGGTAAGAAAAAGAAGCAGGGCAAATCGCTTGATGACCTGGTAGACGAATATCAGCTGCTCGATAATCTGCATCGCTACATCGTGCCTAGCCGCCGCCCTTCTGCCGCAATCGACGAGAATGGCGAGCAGATGGATATCGTGGGCAAAACCCTGAAGGATCTGAGCATCCAGAAGAAATATGGCGTGAGTATCATCGAGATAAGAAACGAGAAGAAATCGCGACTGGGACTGGTGAAGGATGTGAGCCAGAACATGGCGAAGAGCAGCAGCACCATTCAGGTTCACGATACCTTATATATAATAGGTGAGGAGGAGAAGATGAAACGCTTTGCCAGCGATTACGGCCTCAGGAAGATGAAGGATGTGAAGATTGATTTCTACGACCTGGGACTGACCGAAATCGTGGTGATGCCTACGTCTAATTTTGCCGGTCTGCGCATAGGCGAGGCTAATCTGCGCAAGCGATTCGGCATCAACGTGCTGGGCGTAAAGCGTGGCGATGAATATATTACCGACAATCTGATAGCCACCAAGCTGCATGTGGGCGATATGCTCCTGGTGCAGGGCGAATGGACCAATCTGGCTCATCTGGCTACCGATACGAGCAACTGGGTGGTTATCGACCAGCCAGAGAAGACTGTCGACAAGGTGCTCTTGGATTATAAGGCGCCTGTGGCGGCTGCCATCATGCTGCTGATGATTGCGATGATGGTGTTCGATTTCATTCCTGTGGCTCCGGTCACGGCGGTCATCATCGCCGGACTGCTGACCGTCTTTGCCGGTTGTTTTCGGAATGTAGAGGCGGCTTACAAGACCATCAACTGGGAGAGTATCGTGCTGATAGCCGCCATGATGCCGATGTCTACGGCTCTGGAGAAGACGGGTGCTTCGGCCTTGGTTTCTCAGGGGCTGGTAGAGAGTTTGGGTTCGATGGGACCTACAGCTCTCTTGGCAGGTATCTACTTCACCACTTCTCTGATGACGATGTTTATCAGCAATACTGCCACGGCTGTGCTGATGGCTCCTATCGCCCTGGTGGCGGCCCGGCAGGTAGGTGTGAGTCCTTATTCCTTCCTCTTTGCGGTTACGTTGGGCGCCAGCATGTGCTTTGCCTCTCCGTTCTCCACGCCTCCTAATGCGCTGGTGATGAAGGCGGGTGGCTATACGTTTATGGATTACGTGAAGGTAGGTTTGCCGTTGCAGATTATCATCGGCGTTGTGATGACCTTCGTTCTTCCGCTCCTTTTTCCTTACTAAGGATTTTTGATATCAAAATAAAAGCCCCTGATGTTTTTCCCGCATTGGGGGCTCTTTTTTTATCGGGTTAAATCAGGCCTTTTTATTTTCCCAATTAGGGAGATTTTTTTCTCCAACTGGGCAAGTGATTTTGCGCGCTTTCTGAATCACGATGCAAAGATACGAAATCCCGTTTTGTCAGTTGTGCGATAGCGTGCGATACCATGCGATTGCGGAACATTTTTCTCCAATCTCGTTTCTTCGTATTCACGGAAGTTGGGACAGATAGTTTCAGCGATGTTGGACAGTTGTTCCTTATTATAGCCCGAATCGGCAACAAGATAGGTCTTCATACGGTATGATTTCCCCTAATTGAGGTCGGAATGCTGAAAAATAGCCCCATTTATCTCCACTTCGAGTATCGGGAAGAGCATCGGAATAAGGGTTCATGCATGTCTTTTGATACCTGAGAGATGGCAAATTTTACAAATTCAGTACCCGTGCTGAGTTTTGACATCGCCGGAGCGATGTTGCTAAAAATATTATAATCCATTGCTTTTTAGAGAGTTAAATCAAATTTCATGTTCATTTTTTCTTGCTTGCAGTCTCAGTCTCAGAGTCTCAGTTGTTTTTTTATGGTCTCGCTTCCTATATATATTATATATAACTAATTAATAATCAATAAGTTATAAAGGCTTAAGAAGCGGGTTTGAAGTTGGAATGTGACATTTTTCCTAACTGAGACTGAGATTTGAGACTGTTTTGAAGAGGAAATGAGGGTAGGGATAATCCTGTTACCGGGCCCCGAAGTCCCCATTTCCCCTAGAAAGCCTCAACTCCATTTTATCAGTTTTTACCCTCGCCGCTGAATGATTTCCTATCTTTGCTGTGTATTTGATAAATAACCTTTTCTTATGCCTTTGCAGAGTGCCCGGCAAGCATGGACCTACCTTTATGCCATAAAGTTAAGATTATTATTTGGAATGAGCAAAGTTTTTGGGGCTTTTTCTTGGTGGTTTATCAGAAAATGAGTAGTTTTGCGGGCGTGAATCAAATAGATAACGAATAAAATAATGAATAAGACAACGACTCAAATTACGATGCTCGGAACGGGAAATGCTACGGTTTCCCTGATTTATAACACCTGTTTTGTGCTCCAGACTCCCAGCACCCTAATGCTGGTGGATGCGGGCGGAGGAAACGGAATACTGGCGCAGCTGAAGAAGGTGAATGTTCAGATTTCTGACATTCATCACCTCTTCGTTACCCATGCCCATACCGACCATGTGTTGGGGGTAATCTGGGTAATCCGAATGGTGGCACAATGTAAGGGATATGAGGGATTGCTGCATGTGTATGGAAACGATAAGGTGATGAAGGTGATCAAGACCATCATCGACATGATTCTTGCCAAGAAGCAACTGGCTAAGGTGGCTGAAAGGGTGGTGTTCCATCAGCTGGAAGATGGCGATTGTTTCGAAGTGGGGGATATGAAGCTGGAATGCTTTGATATTCAGTCTGCTAAGGAAAAACAGTTCGGATTCCGAGCTGAGCTGCCTTCTTCTGATGAATCGGGTAAGCCTTTGGTCTTGGCGTGCCTGGGTGATGAACCTTATAACGAGCAGAACCGACGCTACATAGTGGGGGCTAACTGGATGATGTGCGAGGCGTTCTGTCTCTATGCCGACCGCGATACGTTCAAGCCTTATGAGAAGTGCCACAGTACGGCGCTTGATGCCGGAAAACTGGCGGAGGAACTGGGCGTGAAGAATCTTATCCTGTATCATACGGAGGAGAAAACGCTCGCTAATCGTAAAGAAAATTACACCCGTGAAGCTGCCAAGAACTTCAAGGGTAGAATCTTCGTTCCGGATGATTTGGAGGTGATAGAGCTGTAGGATTTTATTTGTCCCACAGATTTCACAGATTTACACAGATTCTTGACCTGTACGGTCGGGGATTTCGCAGATTTTTTTTGTTTGGATATTTGGGGAATTTCCCTCCCGATTATGGCAAGAATGAATCTGTGTAAATCTGTGGAATCTGTGGGACTTTTGAAGAGACTCACTTTTTCAGTCTTTTTTAATACGCTTCTCCCTGCCTTTTTTAATAAGCTTCTCCCTGCTCTATTTCTTCCTGCGTGATGCGCTTGCGGTCGATGGCGCGCCAGGCGAAGACGATGTAGGCGAGCACGAACGGGATGAGGAGGGAAACTATCGCCATGGTACGGAGCGTGAACTCGCTGCTGCAACTGTTGGCGAGAGTGAGCGAACTCTGAAGGTCGATGTTGGATGGATAGTAGGCGGTATTGTTCCAGCCGGCTATCAGCAGCAGAACCAGCACGGTAAGCACGGTTCCGATGCCCGTAAACCAGATTCCCTTTCTATACAGCACGCTCCTCGATGACTTGAAAATGCCGAAAAGAACGAGTACTACACCTATTAATAATATTACAAGCAAGATTGGCATCTCCAGAAGATTGTGAAGATACTTCATGCTCTCTATCGTAATGCCGGAAGAAGAAGTGCTGAATCCGTCCTTTATCATCAATCTGATGAGGAATGGCAGGAAGAACAATAGGAAGAGGAGGGCATTCCATGGCAACTGGCGGGTGCAACGCTCCTGAATCTGCTGGTGATCGATGTTGTTCTTGATGTAGAGCATGCCCAGAATGCGGGCTAGCATCAGTACGGCAAGTCCCAGCACCACGTTCCATGGGTCGAGCAGGGCATCAAGACCATGACTGGCGTTTGCCCAGCGGCTGATGACGGGTTGCAGACTGTTGGTAATATTGCCCTTGTCTATCAGAAAATTGCTGCCGTTGAAGAAGGTGGCTACGGCTCCGCCAAGAAGCAGCGGACCCACGATGCCGTTGATGATGAGGCAGATCTGAAAGGTCTTCGGTCCAAGAAAATTACCTATCTTGTTCTGGAATTCATAGCTCACGGCTTGAATCACAAACGAGAACAGGATGATCATCCACAGCCAGTAGGCTCCGCCGAAACTGGTGCTGTAGAACAATGGGAAAGAGGCGAAGAAGGCTCCGCCGAAGGTGACGAGCGTGGTGAAGGTGAACTCCCACTTTCTGCCCGTGGAGTTGATAATGAGGCGACGCTCTTCTTCCGTTTTTCCCAAACAGAAAATCAAGGTGTTGGCTCCCTGTACAAACATGAGAAACACCAGCAGGGCTCCTAATAATGATACGAGGAACCACCAGTATGATTGCAAAAATTCGTATGTCATAATGCTAATGTCATAAAGTTAATTCATAATCTTAAGTTTATCATCTTAAGTTTTTATTCATATTCCGGTCCTTTCTTAATCTGCTTCACCAGGATGCTGATTTCTACGGCAAGCATGGTGGTAAAGAGTGCCAGGAAGATGAAGAAGGTGGTGGCCACGCTGCCTGCCTCGATGTCGGAGATGGCGGCACTTACTGGCAGCAGGTCTTGGATGGTCCAAGGCTGGCGACCGATTTCTGCTACTATCCAGCCCGATTCTGAGGCGATGTAAGCCAGCGGAATCATGATGATGGCGGAAATGAGGAACCATCGGTATTGGGCGATTTCCTTCTTATAGACCAGGAATAGGCTGAGGGCGAAGAAGAGGATGAGCAGGCAGCCTACTCCCACCATCAGGCGGAAGGCGTAGAAGCAGATCGGGATGCTCGGCACCAGTTCCTTGGCGTCCTTGATGTAACCATATCCGAAGTATTTCATGTTTTCCTTTAAGATAGGGAGCTGGTCTTTCGCCTTGGTTTCGCGATAGGTTTTCAGGGCAACAATCGCCTTCTTGCCCCGGGCTATCTTTTCCTGCACGGATGGTTCACGGGTGCCATCCTCCTTAGTATAACCATTGAGAATATTGTTTACGCCTGGCACGTAGCCATCGGCTGTGCGGGTGGCTAAGAACGAGAGCATGTTGGGGATGGCGATGCGCATGGCTGGCTCCTGTTCGTTTTCGTAATCGGGCTGCTGGAAGGGGTGAACGGCTGCTATCGCCGTGAGGCTTTCGCCGTTTCCACCATTATATAATGCTTCCATCGCAGCCAGTTTCATCGGCTGCACTTGTGCCACCCGATAGGCGGAATTGTCGCCGGTCATCGCAGCCAGCAGGGTGGCGATGAGTCCTACTCCGGCACCCATCTTGATGCTCGCCTTGGCAAGTTGGGTTTCTCTCTTCTTCAGGAGATACCAGCAGCTTACGGCTACCACGAAGGTGGCTCCGATGATCCAGGATGAGGTGACGGTATGGGTGAACTTGTTGATGGCGAATGGCGAAAGTGCCACATCCAGGAACGAGGTCATCTCGAAGCGCATGGTGTCGGGATTGAATTCCTGCCCCACAGGATATTGCATCCAGGCGTTGGCTACGAGAATCCACCAGGCAGAAATGGTGGCGCCAAGTCCCGTGAGCCAGGTGGAGGCAAGGTGGAAGCCCCGGCTCACCTTATCCCAGCCGAAGAACATTACGGCTACGAAGGTGCTCTCCATGAAGAATGCCAGGATGCCTTCGATGGCTAGGGGAGCGCCGAATACGTCACCCACGAACCAGGAGTAATTGCTCCAGTTGGTGCCGAATTCAAATTCCAGGATGATGCCTGTGGCAACGCCCATGGCGAAGTTGACGCCAAAGAGTTTTTGCCAGAAACGGGTTACGTGCTTCCAGAACGGCTTGTTGGTGCGGTAGTAGCATGTTTCAGCGATGCCCATGATTACTGCCAGTCCCAGGGTGAGCGGCACGAACAGCCAATGGTAGATGGCCGTGAGTGCGAATTGCGCCCTCGACCAGTCGATGGTGGCTGATGTAATGTCTAACAATAGATTTGTCATCATAGTTGAATGGTTTTAGAATTGTTATTATATAATGTTTTTGTATTTCTTTCGATGTGAAGGTTGCGGGGATTCTGAGTCTTATCTGCTCAGAATTTCCTTGGAAACGAAGCCCGCCTTGTCTCCGTTCTTGGCATTCGTATTGATAAAATCTGGAAAGAAAAAGAGCTTGAGCACCAGGAAGATGATAGCAAGCTTGATGAGGATGACAGCCCAGAGCGTCTTGCCCAGGGTCATCGTCCTGAAACCATCGTAATAGAGATGGAAAATCCGGGACAGCAGTCCTTGTTTTATCGGTTTTACATCCGTTTTCATCAGGTTTTTATCCTTTTTCTTCTGCATAAGCACTCCTTCTTAAAAAAATCTGCTGCAAATCTACAATAAAATTATGTAACTACCAAATATTTTGTTGAAAAGGTTACAAAAAAATTATTTTTAGGTATCCCATAAGGGAGTTATTTTAAAGTTTTTCTTTTTTTTTATGAGATAAGTCTTGCCGTTTCATCAGAATTCATTATCTTTGTCCCCTAAAACATAGAAACATTTTAATCAGAAATAATCAGAAGAAATAATGAATATAGAATCTGTTAGAGAGTATTGCCTCTCGCTTCCCCTCGTAGCTGAGGCTTTTCCTTTTGATGAGCGGACCTTGGTGTTTCGCATTTTGGGCAAGATCTTTGCCTGTGTTGATCTGGAGCGCCCCGAGTGGGTTACGATGAAATGTAATGCCGATTACGCCCTCGAACTCCGGGAAGTGCATCCCGAAATAGAAGGCGCATGGCATTGGAATAAGAAATACTGGAATCAGGTAAACCTTTATGGCACGCTGGAAGATGATTTCATCCAGACCCTGATTCGCCACAGTTATTCCGAGGTGGTGAAGAAGCTCAAGAAACAGGAAAAGCTTGAGCATCCTGAAATCATGGAGGTGGTGGAGTAGTTTCTACCACTCCACCTTATCGTTGAGAATCACGCCGTCGGTTGCATCTTCGGCTGTAAAGGTTTCGCCCTTATACTGCACGCAGAGCATCACGAGTGGTTCTGTACCGTTGTTGCGAACAGAGCGCTTGCCGGCTGGTGCTACTCTCACCACGCTTCCCTCCTGAATAGGGAATATCTTGCCATCTACCTGGAATTCGCCCTTGCCGCTCAGGAAGAAATACAATTCCTCGTGGTTCTTGTGAGTATGGAGGAAGCCTGTCTCTGTGCCAGGAGCAAAGCTCTGGAATGAGAACTCGCCACCAGTAGCGTTCACGCTCAGGCCTCCGAATACCTTTCCTGGAATCTTAATTTCAGGACCCAGCTCTAAGGTGTAATCCTTGATTTCACTCATCTTACCAAAATCTGTGGCTGTAAAGTTTGCAGCCTTAGCAATAATCTTTGTTTCTTTCATCTTGTCTGTTATTTTTAAATGTTTATATTTCTCTTTTTCTTTCTTTATTTCACTTTTTCTTTCAGCTTTCATTACTGAATTGCGCTGCAAAGATACTGCGAAAAACCGGTTCCTGCAAGAGGGTACTTGGGGGTAAGATGGTTACCGGGAGGTAACTATTGCGTGGGAATGGGAGAAAGAAAAATGAAGCGTTAACTTAGATTAACTTGGTATGTTTGGTATCTTTTCGGATATTAGTTACTTTTGTAGCCTATTGCAGAATATTGTAGAGTTTTGCAGAACATTATAGATTATTGTAGAATATAAAGAAGATAGATTATGGGAAGAATGATAAAAGAAATGGTAGTGCAGGACTGTCCCATCCGTAACGTTCTGGCGCGCGTTTGCGACAAGTGGTCGCTACTGGTAATCTACACCCTGAAAAATCATCAGGATGGTCCCCTCCGGTTTAATGCCCTGCGTAAGCTGATTCCGGATATTTCGCAGAAAATGCTTACCAGCACGTTAAAATCGTTGGAGGCTGATGGCTACGTTACCCGCAAGGCTTATGCCGAAGTGCCGCCAAGAGTGGAGTATTCTCTCACACCCCGTGCTGAAACCCTTATTCCTATTATGGATCATCTGATAGAATGGGCGCTGGATAACATGGCTGTGATTCTGAAGGATAGGGATAAGGCAGCAGGCTGATTTCTAAGATGAGTTTTCCTGAAGAATATTCCAAGATGAGTTTTCCGGAAAATTATTCATTTTTTCTGTAGTTTGGGTAATGCGTGTTTTCGGGAATCTTCGTATCTTTGCACTCGGAAATCATGATCATCATATAATCATAACTATAAGTATAAAAATATGTATATTGAGAAAATAAAGTCGCCAGCCGACTTGAAGAAGCTGGATTTGAAGGAACTGCAGGTGGTGGCTGATGAAACCAGACAGGCTGTGCTGAACCGTGTAAGCAAGCATGGCGGTCATGTGGGACCGAACCTGGGATTCGTGGAGGCTACCGTGGCGCTTCACTACGTTTTTAATGCGCCAAAGGATAGGCTCGTGTTTGACGTAAGCCACCAATGCTATCCGCATAAGGTGCTCACCGGACGAGCTGCGGGATTCCTCGGCGATGTGGATGACATGAATGCCATTTCGGGCTATTCTTCTCCTGCCGAATGTCCGGAGTATGATAACTTTGAGGTGGGGCATACTTCTACTTCCGTGAGTCTTGCCACCGGTTTGCAGAAGGCGCGCGACGTCAAGGGTACCGATGAGAACATTATCGCCATTATCGGCGACGGCTCCCTTTCGGGCGGCGAGGCTTTCGAGGGACTGGATGAGGCTTCGGAACTCGGCACGGGCATCATCATCGTGGTGAACGACAACGAAATGTCTATCGCCGAAAATCATGGCGGAATCTATAAGAACCTGCGTGCCCTGCGCCAGAGCAATGGCACCTGCGAGCACAACTGGTTCAAGGCGTGGGGCTTTGAATACAAGTATCTGGAAGAGGGTAACGACATCGAAAAACTCATCCAGGTTTTCGAGAGCGTGAAGGATACGGATAAGCCTACCGTGGTTCACATTCATACAGAGAAAGGTCATGGATTTGCGCCAGCCGTAGCCAATAAGGAGGCTTGGCATTGGGGAATGCCTTTCAATCTGGAAGACGGTTCGCGACCAAGAAGGAATGCCGATGGAACCATTCCGGTGGTGACTCCGATGGAAGATTACGGCACATTATTCTCTGACTGGATGCTCAGCGAGATGAAGCAGGATAAGACCCTCATCGCCGTAACCGCCGGTACTCCTACCGCAGGCGGCTTTACTGCCGATAAGCGCCAAATGGCTGGCAAGCAGCACATCGATATGGGAATCGCCGAAGAGCAGGCGGTGGCGATGATTTCGGGAATGGCGAAGGGTGGATTGCATCCGGTATGGACCGTTTACAGCACCTTCATCCAACGTACCTACGACCAGATAGCGCAAGATCTCTGCATCAATTCCACCCCAGCCGTAATCAACGTGGTAGGAGGCGGAGTGAACTCGATGAACGACATCACCCACATCTGCCTTTTCGATATTCCGATGCTCTGCAGCATTCCGGGGCTCATCTATCTGGCTCCAACCACCTGCGAGGAGTATTTCGCCATGCTCCGCTGGAGCATTCTGCAGGATAAGAAACCTATCGCCATCCGCGTGCCAAGCAATGGCGTGGTTCATACGTCAGAAGCTGTTGATGCTGAGTATGGTTACGAGGCAAAGTACAAGGTGATGCACCAGGGCGAGAAGGTGGCAGTCATCGCCGCCGGTTCGTTCTATCAGAAGGGCGAGAATGTAGTCCGCCTGCTGGCTGATAAGGGCATCGATGCTACGCTCATCAATCCCCGTTATCTGAATGAGGTGGATGCCGAAGTGCTGGATAGCCTGAAGGCAAACCATCAGTTGGTGGTAACCCTGGAGGATGGCTCGAAGGATGGCGGATTTGGAGAGCGTATCGCATCTTACTATGGCACTTCTGAAATGAAGGTGATGGTGGACGGCATCAGGAAGGGTCTCTACGATAGATATGATGTGCAGCAGTTGCTTTCGGATAATCGCCTGCTCGATGAGCAGATTGTGGAAGACATCTTGTTAGTGATTAGTAATTAATGATTGGTAATTAATTATTAATGATTAGTTATTAGTTAGTCGGCATAGTTAGTTTTTATTTAACGAGAAATCCAAGCCGGAGAATCATCTCTAGCTTGGATTTCTTCTGTTTTATCATCGAATGTTTGTCTTAATCTCAGTCTTAATCCCAGTCTTAATCTTAGTCATTATCTCAATTATTATCTCAATCATCATCATCGTCATCCCAATCTCTATCGTGCTTCCACTTCTTCTTGTCGTGCTTCCACTTCTTGTCGTGCTTGTGATGTTTGTGATGCTTGTCCGGCTTTCCTGGTCCATAAGTTACATGGGTTCCGCCTGGCCATCCTGGTCTTCCGTAGCTGCACTCAGGGCGAGGGCGGCGCTTGTCGTGTCCCCAGTTGTGCTTTGGGTACTTGGTGTAAATATGGTGAACATACACATGATTCTGCCAGCCGATAGGGCGATAGAAATAGTAAGAGTCCTTGAATCTCTTCCATTGTCTGGCGGTCATCATGCGCTTGAGCTGCTTGTTGCGGTAATGCCAGCCGTAGGCATCAATGTCGCGATAGCTGCGGATGCCATTGAGATAATTGAGATTGATGTTCAGGATGCTGTTGCGCTGAACGCTGCTCAATCCCAGTTCCACCACCATCTTATCTGTGATAAAACGGGCTTCTGCCTGAATATTTGTCAGTCTCTGAGCATTCATAGATGTAATCATCATCCATACTGCTACCAATGTCATAATCATTCTTTTCATAACTATCTTCTCTTTAAAGGGTTATTACTGCATTTATTTATTTCTGGTGCAAAGATAGGGAGAATAGCTGAAAACAACAAGGGGAAAACCATAATCTGATGTATGATTTTCCCTAAAAGCATCGGGGGAAACTCCCGTAATAAAATTGTAGTATCTTTTATCTGCTAATTAAAATCCTTGTAACCTCATTGACACATAATACCCCTACCTTTGCACCCGAAATTTAACAGGTATTACCCCGAAAGGGGAAATCTTTAATAAAAGTATTTATAGTCAGATAAAGAAAAATGGAAAAGAAAGTATCGGGTAAGCATAGCAGCATGAATGGCTTTGCTATGATGAAAGGTAGAGTAGCTACTGTAGTTTTGGCTTCGGCTTTATTGTTGGGCGGAGGCTTGACTGCTCAGGCTCAAAACGCAGCATTAACCACCTGCTCTCAGAGTGCAGCAACCGCCATTCCGCAGAATCCTAACTGGAAGGCGAATGCTGCCGAATGGCAGAAACTGAAGGGCGAAATCACCCTCTACATGACCAATGATATGGGACGCAACGGCTACTACGACCAGAAGCCTATCGCCGAACTGATGGGCGAGATGGCGGGTACGGTAGATCCGGAATGCGTACTTGCCGTAGGCGACATCCACCATTTCAATGGCGTGACTTCTACACAGGACCCTCTGTGGCTTACCAATTACGAATATGTTTATTCTCATCCCGACCTGATGCTCGACTGGTTCCCGGTTTGCGGCAACCATGAGTATCGTGGAAATACTCAGGCTTTTATGGAATACGGAAAGGTGAGCCGCCGCTGGATGATGCCAGCCAAATATTATACCAAGGTGTTCGACCACAAGGGAACTACCGTGCGCGTAGTCTTCCTCGACACCACTCCGCTCATCGATTCTTACCGCAAGAATTCAGAAATCTATCCTGATGCCGGCAAGCAGGATGCTGAGGCTCAGCTCTCCTGGCTCGACGAAACCCTGAAGAATGCCAAGGAAGATTGGGTCATCGTGGTAGGTCATCATCCTATCTACGCCTACACCACGAAGAAGGAGAATGAGCGCCTCGACATGCAGAAGCGCCTCCTTCCTGTCCTCCATAAATATAATAATGTGGCGATTTATGCCTGCGGTCACATCCACAACTTCCAGCACATCCAGAAGAAGGGCGACAACATCGACTACGTAGTCAATTCCTCTTCATCTCTGGCTCGTCCTGTGAAGCCTATCGATGGCACCGTGTTCTGCAGTCCAGCCGATGGTTTCTCTGTTTTTACTGCAGATAAGAAGCAGCTCAGAATGTCGATGATTGACAAGGATGGAAAAATCATCCACACGGTTTTAAAGGTAAAAAAGTAAAAAGGTAAAAAGGTAAAAGAAGCTTTTTTGCGAAAAGAAACGAATGAAGATTTCAATAGCGATATAGATGAAAAAATTTTTACTGAGTGCGGCGCTTCTTGTCGCAGCGACTACCGCCATTCAGGCACATACGCTGGATGGTATAGTCAAGGATAACAAAACGGGCGACCCCCTCATCGGAACCGTAATCCGAGTAAAGGAGCTGCCCAACGTGAGTACCACCACCGGACTTGATGGTACTTTCACCCTGCATGAATTGCCTGATAAAGGCAAGTTTACCATCATCGTTTCCTACATGTCTTACAAGACCAGGGAGATGGTAGTGGATGTGGCTAAAGACTTCTCCAAAGATGGAAAAGAGGGAAAGGATGGACAGTTGACCATCGCGATGGATGAAGACCTGAAGCAGTTGGGCGAAGTGGTGGTTACCGGTCATCGTGAATACCGCAGCGACCGCAGCGCCATAGAAACCGTGAAGAATGCAGGCAACGTGCTCAACGTGATGAGCCAGCAGAGCATCCAGCTTTCGCCTGATGTCAACGTGGCGAGCGTTCTGCAGCGTGTATCGGGTGTAACCATGGAGCGTGATGCATCGGGCGAGGCTTCCTACGCCATCCTCCGAGGCATGGACAAGCGCTACAACTACACCCTGGTGAACGGCGTGAAGATTCCAAGTCCGGATGATAAAAACCGTTACATCCCATTGAATATCTTCCCTTCAGATCTGATGGACCGCCTCGTGGTTTCCAAGTCTCTGACGGCCGATATGGAAGGCGATGCAGCCGGCGGCGTGGTGGATATGGTGATGAAGGATGCCCCATCCCGCTTCCAGATTCAGGCGAATGCTGCCATCGGAGCAAGTGATTATTTCTGGAAGAATGGCAGAGATTATCTTACCAGCAACCGCTCTGATTATACAAAGAAATCTCCTTACGAGGCTTTCGGAAAAGACTACAAGGCGCAGATGAGCGATTTCAAAAACGGTTCTGTTCAGTTGAAGAGCCATTCTCTTCCTGCTCCTAACTTCATAGGAGGTCTGAGCATCGGCAACCGCTTCTGGAACGACCGCCTGGGCGTGATGCTTGCCGGAAGTGTGCAGAATGTTTTCCGTGGCACCGAGCGCACCTACAATTCCGTAAAGATGGCTTCGGGCGAGCAAGCCATGTACATTTCCAATCTGCAGCATCGCTACTATAGCATCCACGACCTTACTGCGGGTGCTCACGCCAAGTTCGACTTAACCCTGCCTGGCCACAAGCTGGAATGGTACAACATGTATGTGCGCACTAATTCCAAAGGCACCAGATATAACAATAGCGTCAACACCGAATACATCGGAGCCGACAGCTACACCCAGGATGATGAGGTGCGTTCTCTCTCAACCACCCAGAGCATCTTTGCCACCAATCTGAAGGGTACGCATCATCTTACCAAGGATTTTACCATAGATTGGTCGGGCGTATTCTCGCAGGCTAAGGAGGAAGATCCGGATAGAACTTACGTTACCCTGACGAATACCGTGAGCAGAAAAGCCGAGAATGGCGGCGATGTCGTTTCGGGTTCCATCTGGGAAGGCGACAAGAACATCACAAAGACCCTGCCTAAGAGTGCCGAGCGCCGATTCCAGCACAACAAGGATACCGACTGGGCGGGTTACATCAACCTCTCTTACGATACCCGTTTTGCCAACGATGTGGAAGCACTCTGGAAGGCGGGCGCACAGTATCGCAGAAAGGAACGCAGCAACAGATATTATTCTTACATCTTCAATCCTGCAGACATCTCGCAGCGATTGGATGGCAACGGAATAGACCAGTATGCCAACATCGATTGGGTTTGCAAGACTCCTTATTCTCAGGCTTCCCAGCTCAACTACGATTCCAAGGAGCACATCGGCGGAGCCTACGCCATGGTAACCCTGAAGAGCGAGGTGGGCGAACTGAATGCCGGTTTCCGAGCCGAGCACACCAACCAGATTTACACCATGCTCCAGCACTTCCGCAACATGGGACAGGTGGGCGAGCAGAGCTACTGGGATTATCTGCCATCGGCATCCATCAAGTGGACACCAACCAGGAAGATGAACGTGCGTCTCTCTTACTATCGCTCTATCAACCGTCCGGGCTTCTACGAGATAGTGCCTTATCAGATTCAGGGCGAGGAGTATCAGGAAAAGGGTAATCCAAACCTGAAGCGTGCCCGCATCGACAACATCGACCTGCGCTGGGAGTGGTTCCCAAGCAAGACCGAACAGATTCTTGCCGGCGTATTCTATAAGTATCTGAAAGACCCTATAGAGCAGGTGTTCGTAACATCGGATGGCAAGATTGGTGCCGGAACCGATGCCTACTACATGCCGGATAACCTGGGTAATGCCAAGAACATGGGATTTGAAATCGACCTCATCAAGTACATCCGCCACTTCGGAGTGAAGGCGAATTATACTTACACCCATTCTGAAATCACCACCTCGAAGCGTGAGTACCAGGAGGGTAGTGCCGAGTATAAGACGGGCGTAACCCAGACCCGTCCGCTGGTTAACCAGGCCCCTCATACCGCTAACATCTCCTTATTATATAAGGATACGGAGAATGGCTGGAACGCTCAGTTGGCCTCTTCCTTCACGGGCACCAAGCTCGCCCTGGTTTCTCCTTTCAAGGATGCTGACCAGTGGGACAAGGCGATGTTCGGTCTCGACCTGAGTGCCGAGAAGCAATTCAAGAACGGCATCTCCATCTTCTTCAAGGCAAACAATCTGCTCGATGCCAAGCGCGAGAGATACTTGAAGACCGTGAACAAGAGCAATCTGGAGTATGAGGGTCAGAAGAGCGATAAGACCATCGTGGGAACTTATCAGTATGGCAGAACCTTCCTGCTGGGAGTAAGATACAAACTTTAAAAGGTAAAAAAGTAAAAAGGTAAAAAAGTAAAAAGGTAAAAAATGAAAAAGATAAATACTTTTGCTGCTTTGCTGTTGATGGCAGCAGCTGCAATGTTCTCCACATCTTGCGAGAACGATAATATCAATCCATACGATTACGTGAATAATGGCGGTAATGGAAGTAATGAGAACCAGGGTTCTGAAAATACCTTTACAACGAAGGTGGCAGAATATCCTAAAGGCTCTCTGGTTTGGAGCAAGGATACTACCCTCAGCGAGAGCGTGGAGATTCCTGTAGGAGCATCGCTCTACATTGAGCCGGGCGTAACCGTTACCTGCAAGTCAGAGGTTCAGGTGCCGGTAGAAATCGTGGTATTGGGCAATCTCTATTGTATGGGAACTGCCGAGAAGCCAGTAGTCTTTACTTCTGATACCAGGAAGCCTGCCGATTGGGGCGGCATCATCTGCGGATACAATTCTGAGGAGGTGGTGCTCAACCACGTGGATGTAGCCTATGCTGGTGCTACTCCTACCGAGAGTTCAGCTTCTTTCCAGAACAAGCTTTTCAAGACCACCATCGATGGCGGTGTGCCAGCCTTCCACTTCTGTAATGTAAACGGCAAGTTTGTGATGGCAAACAGTTTCTTCCATGACAACTACAACGACCAGACTTACTTTACCGGTGGTAACGGCGTGATTATCAACAATATCTTTGCTGATAGCGGAAATGCAGCCGATGGCGGCGAGGCCATCAACGTAAAGGCAGGTTGCAAGCTCGATGTAGCCAACAACATCATCTACAACGCCTGCACCAACGCCTTCAAACTTTCTAATGCCGGAAATAGCGAGGTAATCCCTCTCTCTGAGATGACCGTCTATAACAACACCATCGTCAACTGCGGCTGGCGCCGTTCCAAGAACAAGAAGGGTGGTTCTGTCTGGGTAGAGAAGGCAGCGAAGCCAGTCTTCGTGAACAACCTCATCTACGATTCCCGTTTCGGACTGAAGCAGCCAAAGAAGGATGGTGCTGATATGGAGCACAGTCGTCTTACACCAAACTACTACTTTGCATCTACAGAGACAGGCGTAGCGCAGATGGCGAAGGATGCAGAGCTCGGCATCTGGTTTGATACCGATATCAAGAGCAGCGTGGCTGGTCAGCTCAATCCACTCTTCAAAAACTTCAAACAGAGCGAGAAGATGAATATCAACTGCGAAATTGATAAAGTGGAGAATGGTGCTCCATTAGCATTCGACAAGAGTTGGAATTTCGATTATCAGGCAGGCAGTCCTGCTCTTTCTGGTGGTGTAACCGATTTTACTCCGCTCTTCCCAGGGGGTCTGCCATTCTTCGGTATGAAGCAGGTGAATTTCCTGGATAAGAATAACGACCAGAACTATTACTTCGCCGCCCCATTGCCAAGCGCAAGATTCGGAGCGAGATTGTAAAAAGCGATTATAATATCATAGCGCGATTAAATAAAAGAGGATGCGTGCAGGCGACATGATGTAGCTTGCACGCTTTTCTTGTACAATCGGTTTAGTTCGAGATAGAAACAACGTCTTTTCTTCATCTCTCTTACCTTCTTTCTTCTTGTATTAATAATGTGTTAATCTCGGGAAAAGTCTTGGTTGATTATAGGATAAAATGTTCTTTAACCCTATTGAAATCTCCGTTCATAGACGTTGAACCGCGGTTCAGCGTCTTTGAACGGACATTCAACGTCTATGAACGGAGATTTTATCTAAGTATAAATGTTTCTTTTCTTAGTTGAAAGAACAGTTTTAGTAGGGTAAATTCCTTGTTTTACCTCTCTTTTTGTTCTAATTCATCCGCTTACTCCGAATGATGCAAGAAAAAAAGAAAAAGCTTTGAAAACAATCTCGTTTTCAAAGCTTTTTCCTTATTTATGCCTCTTTCTTCTTCGTCTTAGGAAGAACGAGGTTGAGAACTACGCCGATGACGGCGGAAAGACCGATGCCGGAAATGGCGAAGGAACCGGATGAGAGAACGGCGCCACCCAAGCCCATCGTCAGCATCACAGAGATGATGATAACATTGCGGGTTTCATTCATGTCTACCTTGTTCTGCATCAGATTCTGAACGCCCACACTTGCGATGGTTCCGAAAAGCAGCAGCATGATGCCACCTAAAACCGCCTGAGGAATACTCTGCAACAAAGCACTCAACTTGCCCACGATGGAGAAACAGATGGCGGTGGCTGCGGATATGCGAATCACGGCAGGACTCGTTACCTTGGTAATAGACATCGCACCTGTTACCTCTGAATAAGTGGTCTCAGGAGGTCCGCCCAGAAAGGCTGAACAGAGACATGCCAGTCCATCGCCCAACATCGTGCGATGCAATCCCGGATCTGCCACGAAATCCTTCTTGGCTACGGCACTCACCACATATACATCGCCGATATGCTCCAGCACCGGAGCTATTGCCACGGGCAACATATAGAGGAATGGAGCCCAGGAGAAATGGGTGATGGTATCGAAGGATACAGGACAGGAGAACCATGATGCCGCTGCCACGCCCGAGAAATCTACCTCGCCCATGCAGATGGCGATGACATAGCCCACGATAACCCCCGAAATGATAGGAACCAGCTTCATCAAGCCCTTGCAGAAGGTAAGTACCAGGATAGCGGTGATGAGCGATGCAAAGGCGAGAATCCAGTTGGTCTTTGCCATATCCACAGCGCTGCCCGAAAGGGAGAGACCGATGAGGATGATAGCGGGACCGATGACTACCGGAGGAAAAATCCTGTCCAGCAGTTTCTTACCTTGCCATTTCACTAGGGCGCTCATGACGAAATACACCAGAGAAACGCTGGTTAGTCCGGCGATTGTTCCCGGCAGTCCCCATTGCTTGGTTGCAGCGATGATAGGGGCGATAAAGGCGAAGGAACTGCCCAGGAAAATAGGCACCTTACCCTTGGTGATGAAGTGAAAAAGAAAGGTTCCTACACCAGCGGTGAAGAGAGCCGTTGCCGGATCGATGCCTATCAGAAGAGGCACCAGAACCGTTGCACCGAAAGCCACAAACAGGAACTGTACTCCCACAAGGGTTTTCTTGGTCATAGAAAGTTGTTCTGTATCCATAGTCGATATTCTTTATTAGTCTTTCAGACTCTCCTGATACCAGTCGAAGAGTTTCTTCACACCATCCTCAATCTCTACCTTATGCGTCCAGCCGAGGCTGTGGAGCTTATCTACAGAGATGAGCTTGCGCATGGTTCCATCTGGCTTGCTGGCGTCAAACTCTACCTCGCCTTCGAAACCTACTGCCTTTACTACAAGCTCAGAAAGTTCACGGATGGTGAGCTCCTTGCCGGTACCCACGTTGATGTGGCAGTTGCGAATCTCACCGAGAGAAGGGATAGCGCCGCCACGGCCCTCAGAGTTGTTTCTATCCACAGCACCATCTACCTTGGCACCATAGAATACAGAACTGTACTTCTCGATACCGATGATGTCCTTGAAATCTACATTCAGAAGCACGTGAACGCTGGCATCTGCCATATCCTCGCTCCAGAGGAATTCACGCAATGGTTTGCCTGTTCCCCAAAGTACTACCTTGTTGTCATAGATGCCATAGAACTCCAGCGCCTTCAGAATGCGCTCGTGAGAGTTGCTGCCGTCTACGTTACCCTCGCCGATGATTTCGCGGAGCTTATCAGTAGGGTTGATAGGGCGCTTGTTCATATCCACCTCGATGCTGTGCCAGTCGCCATCGTGGATGAGTTTGGCAAGATAAATCTTGCGCATCATCGCAGGCATTACGTGGCTGTTCTCCAGATGGAAGTTATCGTTAGGGCCATAGAGGTTGGTTGGCATCACAGCGATATAGTTGGTACCATACTGAAGGTTGTAGCTCTCGCACATCTTCAGTCCGGCAATCTTGGCGATGGCATATTCCTCGTTGGTATATTCCAGCGGAGAAGTAAGGAGCACATCTTCGCTCATAGGCTGCGGTGCATTCTTAGGATAGATGCAGGTAGAGCCCAGGAAGAGGAGCTTCTTCACGCCATGAGAATAAGCGTTGCTGATTACGTTGCATTGCATCTTCATGTTCTGCATGATGAAGTCTGCACGATACAATGAATTCGCCATGATACCGCCCACGAAGGCAGCAGCCAATACTACTGCATCAGGCTTTTCCTCGTCAAAGAACTTCTCTACTGCATACTGGTCGGTCAAGTCGAGTTCTTTGTGAGAACGACCTACCAGGTTGTTATAACCTCTCTTCTTGAGGTTATTCCAGATAGCAGAACCCACGAGTCCGTGGTGTCCTGCAATATAAATCTTTGCGTTTTTATCCAACATAATTACTTAACAATTCCCTTTTCCAAATATTCTGCAAGATTGCAGCGAACCTTCTGACCGGCATCCTCGGCAGCAACCTTAGCCATATCGCTCTCTACCATGATCTTTACGAGATCCTCGAAAGAGGTGGTGTTAGGATTCCAGTTGAGCTTAGCCTTTGCCTTTGTTGGGTCACCCCAAAGGTTCACCACGTCGGTAGGACGGTAGAAATCAGGAGAAACCTCAACGAGTGTCTTGCCGACGAGTTCCTCAGGACCCTCAACGCAGATACCCTTCTCGTTCTCATCCTTGCCTTCCCATTTCAGTTCGATTCCTACATAGTGGAACGCCAGCTGGGCGAACTCACGGACAGAGTGCTGCTTACCTGTTGCAATCACGAAGTCCTCTGGCTTCTCAGCCTGGAGAATCAGCCACATACACTCTACATAATCCTTGGCATAACCCCAGTCGCGGAGCGAATCCAGGTTACCGAGATAGAGCTTGTCTTGCTTGCCCTGCTTGATGCGGGCTGCAGCCAAAGTAATCTTGCGGGTTACGAAAGTCTCACCACGGCGCTCACTTTCATGATTGAAGAGGATACCAGAGCAGCAGAACATATCATAAGCCTCACGATACTCCTTGACAATCCAGAAACCATACTGCTTGGCAACAGCGTATGGAGAATAAGGGTGGAATGGAGTGTTCTCGTTCTGAGGAACCTCTTCTACCTTACCGTAGAGCTCAGATGTTGAAGCCTGATACATGCGGCAAGTCTTCTCTAGACCGCATTGGCGGATAGCCTCCAGGATACGGAGCACACCGGTAGCATCTACATCTGCTGTAAACTCAGGGGAGTCGAAGCTCACCTGTACGTGGCTCTGTGCTGCCAGATTATATACTTCAGTAGGTTTCACCTTGTTCATTACCTGGATGATACTCATAGAGTCACCGAGGTCAGCATAGTGAAGATGGAAATTAGGTGTACCCTCCAAATGGGCAATTCTTTCGCGGTAGTCGGTAGATGATCGGCGGATAGTTCCGTGAACATCATACCCTTTTTCCAACAATAATTCAGCCAAGTATGAACCATCCTGGCCTGTAATACCTGTAATTAAAGCTACTTTTCTATTCATGTCATTATATGTTTTTAATGATGTCTTTTTATTGAATAAGTCAGAATATCTGTGGGTAAACCGGATTAAGCCTTAGCAATCAGGTTTTCAAAGTCATCACAGAATTCAGTCATCTGGTGATAGAGTAGATTGCAACCCTTATTGGATAATTCTTCATCTGGTAGCGGACCGCTGTTAATTGCTACCGTAAAAATGTTGGCTGCCACGCCGGCACGGACGCCCAAAGGAGCATTCTCTACCACGATGCCTTCCCAGGGTTTCAGGTTTCCTGCCTTCTGCAATCCCATGAGATATGGGTCAGGATTTGGTTTGCCGCGCTTTACATCATAGGCGGTTACGATATGTGCTTCATCCAGAAAATCGCCGAAGTCGTTGAGCAGTCGCATGATGAGCGGGCGCTGTCCGCTTCCTGTTACCACTCCTACCTGCATGCCGGCATCTTTAATTTTCTGCATGATTTCCTTTACGCCAGGAAATATTTCGGCAGTAGGCATCGAGTGGAATATTTCGGTCTTCACATCATACATTTTCTGTGCTTCGTCCAGCGTGATGTCGATGCCCTTCTGCTTCTTCACCATCATCTGGATGGTGTCAATTCCTCGGGCTCCTTCGGTGGCATAAGCATCGGCTGCTGTCATGTGGATATCAAACTGTTTCATCGATTCCTGCCATGCCACAGCATGATTTGGCATACTGTTGTACAGCACGCCGTCCATATCAAAAAGCACGGCTTTAGGGTTGAATTCCCCAAAGCCGTGTTCTTTCATATATTTAAAAATAATTTCCTTCATCAATTATTCATTCTTCAAGCGCTCCTGGATAGCTTTGCTCTCTGCCTCATAACCTGGCTTGTTGAGCAATGCGAACATATTCTTCTTGT
>ERZ1023881.36-NODE-36-length-73595-cov-55.530623_pt1 | contig 73595 bp, 60 predicted proteins | sample MGYA00380393_ERZ1023881 | MGnify/ENA primary metagenome ERZ1023881 (study PRJEB33179, sample SAMN07449004) | human gut metagenome | biome: Human-gut; feature: Human associated habitat; material: Faeces | host: Homo sapiens | place: India: Bhopal | collected... | reverse complement strand
ATTGTTGCTCAGGTGCTTATAAAAAATATTAAATTATAGTGTTGCGGAAATAAGGGTAACACCAAACTTTTTCTCAGTTTTTTTTCAGTAAAAAGGGAAAATTAATCAAATACCCCCCCATTTTTATACTTTTTTGCAATATTCGGTCAAAAAACTAAGCAAAACGGCTCAATTTTATGACTATTCTGCTTTTTTCCTTGTTTGAACGTTTTGCTGTGTACGATAACGAAGAAGGCTGTGCTCGGCAACAACTGAAGATATGTCCTGTAATATGTATTACTTTTTTGTCAATACAGAAAAAGAGGATGTGGCTTATGACACACCCTCTTTCATCTGTAATTATGCGGGCTATCCCTGCGTTCTGTTTCGGTATTCAGTAGGCACGATACCCGTTTCTTTCTTGAATACCTTCGAGAAATACTTAGGGTCGGTGAAACCTACTGCAAAGGCGATGCTGCTCAGTGTATCGTCTGTCTTGCGCAACATCTCGCATGCCTTCTTGATACGTATATGGCGAACGAAGTCTACCGGCGTCATTCCGGTCGTTGCTTTCACCTTATTATATAGTACGCTTCGGCTCATACCGATTTCGTTCGAGATATCATCTATCTTGAGTTCCGGGTTGCCTGCATTTTCAACAACATACCTGAAGGCACGCATTATGGTTCTGTCCTGAATCTGTGCCGCCATAAATGCCAGCTCGCTGTTTGGGTCAACCGCTTCGTTCTCGGCACTAGTTTCAGCCTGGTTAATAGCAGGCAGAGGAGCTGCTGCAGGCAGTATTCGCAAGGCTGCTATGGCATCTTTATCGCCAGCTTCCTTCAGTTTTCTGATGATATCCACCTGAATGTTGCGGCGCTGGGTGAGGATAGCCTCTATTCGGCCGAGCAGATAAGGGGTAGAGAATGGCTTGGTGATATAGGCATCAACACCTTCATCAAAGCCTCGCTGCTGATCTTCTACGCTTGCCTTGGCTGAGAGAATCATCACTGGGATGTTGTTGAGGGTGGTATCCTGCTTGATCTCGTGAATCATCGACAAACCATCCATCACAGGCATGGTAACGTCCGTGAGGATAAAGTCTGGTATCTCCTTGCGGGCCATCACCAAACCTGCCTTTCCATTCTCTGAGAGCAGCACGTTATAGGTAGGCGAGAGGATACTGTAGAGGAACTTGCGCAGGTCGGCATTGTCTTCAACTACCAGTACCGTCTGGTCTTTGAGTTTCGTTTCTTCCTGTGCTTCTTTCTGTTCCTTGCCCATTTCTTCCAGGCGTTCAGTCTCTTCATCCTTTTCTTCTTTCTGTTTATTTACTTCTTCCAGATAGTCGGATGCATTGCGGTCGTCAATCTGTCCGTTCTCTTTCTCCCTTTCTGTCAGGTCGTAATCTTCCTCGCTCAGACCGCTGTTCGTACGGAAGTCTGCCTTGTTGCCGTATCTCTGAGCCTTGTCCAGCATTACCAGCATTTCGTTGGCATTGTCTATTACCATTCTCAGCAGTTCCTTGCCCTTTCGGGTGATACCCGGTTCGGTATCCAAAACGGTTTTTACCGGGGCTCCGATGAGCGTTAGAGGGGTTCTCAGACGGTTGGCAGCATCGTTGTAGAACTCGTTCTTCATCACGCTCATCTCGTGGGTTACGTTCTCGCGCTGGCGCTGGTTGTAGGTATAGAAGATTGCGCCTACGATACCGAAGAGCAGAAGCAGCATCAGAAATTTGCCCCAGATGCTTTCCCAGAAGGTAGGGCGCACTTCGATAGGCAGTTCTGCCACATACTTGCTCCATACACCGTGAGAGTTGGTGGCTCTCACCTTGAGTACGTAATCGCCATAACTGATACGGTTGAAGCCGATGGTATGGTTGCTTCCGTTTGATATCCACACGCCTGGAGCTGTATAACCATCTATGCGATAGAGGTATTTGGTCTGATACTTGCGCTGATAGTCGAGCGATGCGAAGTTGATGGTCAGGTTTCGCTTGTTGGCAGGAATCACTATTTTATCCTTGTGCAGGATAGGTTCCGACTCCTTCTCTCCGCTATAATGGAGGGAACAGAAGATGACTTTAGGCTGGTAGTTGCTCTTCTTCAGCGTAGCCGGATTGAAGGTAATCAGTCCCATCGGGGTACCTACCGAGATGTTGTTGCTTGCCGGATCGTGGTAAGGACGGCTTTGCGAGAACGACATGTTGAAGTCGAAGTCGTTAGGTCCGAACACATTGCACTGGCCCGTTTTCGGGTTTACGCAGTCGATACTCGATTCTCTGATTACCCAGATTCTTCCCTGGTTGTCTTCTACCATGCCCTGTACGATGCCTTCGTTAATATCGATGGCATGGAAGTATTTCGTCTTCAGGTTGTCTTGCAGGAGCGATTTGCTCACAATCTCTTCCATCACACCGCCCTGTTGCGATATATACATCTTGCCGCTGGTGTGCTCCATGATATTGTTCATATCGTTTGCAGCCAGACTTGTTGTATCGTTCGGTATGTAGTAGGTCTTGTGGTAATTGATCTTTCTTGCGTTTGTAAAGGCATCACTGAAGGTGATGAGACCGTCTGTGGTTCCTACGAGAATGGTTCCCGTAGTGGTGCAGCAGATGCGGCGTATGCGGTCGTAGTGCCGTTTCTCCCAAGGCAGTCCGTTTCGTTTACTGATGAAGCTGATACTGCCGTCTGCCGCCTCGTTAACAAGTGCCAGCCCACCTCCGTAGGTACCTATCCAGATGCGTCCGGTGCGGTCGGCTACAATGTCTTGTATCTTGTCGAACGGCAGCGATGATGGGTTGTTGGCATCATAAACAAAGTGTCTTACCTGCATTTTATCTATCAGATAGACACCATTTCCGTTGGTTCCTATCCATGCTCTTCCCTTGATATCGAAGTGGATAGAGAAGATGCCCGTTTCGGCGAAGTTTACCTGCTGTGGCACAATCTGTCCGCTTGGCGAAAGGTATCCGATATTCTGGTAGGATGCGTTGAGCACCTGGATTATACCATTGTAATAACCAGCCCAGATATGTCCGTCTGGCGATGCATTCACCGAGAACACTTCGTCTTCGCCCACATCCAGCTTGTTGATAATGTAAGGGTGATATTTGAAGACTACCTGTGTCAGGTCGTGAGAGCCTGTCAGCCAGAGAATTCCCTGGTCTGAGAGTACATATTTCGTAATCTTCGGTATGCGGTAGTTGCCCGATGAATTGCTTCTCAGCAGATAAGGCACCAGTTTACCTGCCTTGCGGTCAAAATAACTGAATGTTCCTCCCCTTGGCACTACCCAGAGGGTCTTGTGTTCATCTTGTGTGATGAAATTGCTTTCGCAGGTTGTGCGGTCCATCGGGTCGTCCTGGTCGGCAAAGAGCCACTGTTTCTGTCCGGTCTTCGGATTGACGAGGGTTACTCCCATGCCGTCAGTGAATGCCCATACCATACCGAAATCATCGGTATAAATCTTCTTTACCTCTGCCAGAGGCTGACTCGGGCTCTGTACGTTGATGATATCAAACTTGAAGGTGCGCGGGTTGTAGATGATAACACCCAGATTGGTTGCCAGCAGGAGTTGGTAACCTGTATTTTTCAGTTGGTTGATACGGGTTACGCCTTCCGGCATCGGTATCATGGTGAGTCGGTTCTGCAGGTCATATTTTGCCAGTTTGCCGTCTTCAGTTGCCAGGAACTCATCTTCTCCCACCCCTCTGAGCCATTTGAAAGGCAGTTTGCTTGGAATTTTCGAATGATATATGTATGCGCCTTTGTCGGTAAGCACCCATTCTCTTCCGTGTATATCTCGATGGATGTACCATACATTTCCGCTTCTGAGTCCCTTTTCTCCTACTTTGATGAGTTCTATGTTCCGCTCATCAAAGGTTCTTCCTGCTGATCGGATGATGTATTTTCCATCTTCTGAAGTAAACCATGTAGCTCCGTTTTTCATTGGGTATACCTGGCTCACGCGCAGGTTGATGTTGAACAGTTCGTTGAATTTCTGTCCTACAGCAAAGAACCGGCAGAAGTGGGTATCGTATACGTAGAGCTGGTTGTCGTATGTGATACACCACACGTTGTTGTTATAGGATGGTTCTATTTTCAGTATACGGTTGGTTGACAGAACGTCAATATCATCCGGGTTGTCTCTGAAAGTATGAAACTTGTAGCCGTCATAGAACGACAGTCCGTTCCATGTACTGAACCACATGAGGTTGTCTTTACCTTGTTTCAGGTCTGAGATGGTATTGGCAGCGAGTCCGTCTGTGATAGAGAATTTTCTCACATCGCAGTAGGGTACAGCTGCTGTCATAATGGTAGAGAGCAGTCCTAATAGGGTGATATATAATTTTCTTTTCATCATTTTTATTCGTATACGTTTATTAATCGCAACAAAGGTAGTGAAAATTATTGAGAATACGTATTTATCAGGTGTATTTTTTTATGTTTGCGCCTTAAAATCTTCCACTTTTCATGTTATAGGGGTAATATTTGGTTGATTTGCTGTATGTTATGCCTAACAAAAAACTCCCCCGATAAATGAATATCGGGGGAGTAGTAGGGATATGTTGTTTTGAATTTGATTACTTCTGAATCATCTTCTTTCCGTTCTTGATGACTACACCCTTGTAAGCCTTGGTTACCTTCTGGCCTGCGAGGTTGTAAACAGGAGCGTTCTTTGCAGCTTCATCTGCTGTAATGTTAGTGATGCCGGTAGTTTTACCATTCAGAGAAATGAGAATGTTGTCTTTATCAAGCTCATAAGTAGTGTTATACTTCTTAAGCTTACCATAAACAACAACTACGTCACCCACCTTGATATCATCTACAGAAGTGAATTTCTCACCCTTGAAAGAAAGACCACCATAAACCTTCAATTCATTTCCTGTTGTACCATCGTCAGAAATGTAGTAAGAAAGGCTACCGTATGTAGCATTTAACTCTTTACTAGCCTGAGATACAGTACCCTTAACATATACACTTTCGCTCAGACCTTCACCTGCATCAATCAGTTCCTTTGCCTTAGCAATGGTATAAGCGGTTTCTGCTGTATTTGTGATGTCCACGATTATAGGAGTATCGCCTACCTTATAATATGCAATCTTAGAAACCTGAATCAAACCATTACTTGATCCAGCTTGGCAGTCAAAGACAAACTTATAGTAATTGTTTGCTGCAGATTTGGTTGGCTTGAAGATCAGGTCTCCATCTTCAATCTTGGCAGAGATTTCTTCAGTTACATTCTTGCAATCTGCATCAGTTGCTACCTGCAACTTGATAGAATTGATCTTATCTTTAGTAATCTTGTCGATGGTCAAGACAATATTGCTGATTGGCTGATCAATAGCAGGTGAAGTGATGGAAGCTACAGATGCGACTTTCTTTCTTCCGCATTTGATGAATTTCCAACCATTCCACTGGTATGTATTGAAATTCTCAATAGTCCAGACATCTTCTCCAATTGTAGCCTTCCAGGTTTTGTCATAACCGTTTATATCCTTGCCTTCAGTACCTTCGTCAGGGAAAGTCAACACTTTGTAAGGAGTTGTTCCTGCAAACGTAACGCTAGCTACGAACGCCAGAACCAATGATAATGAATAGCGTAAAAATTTGTTCATAACTTAATAATTTTAAAGGTTTAACGTATAATTAATAAACTGTTGAAACTCATTTTGTGAGCGCATTCTTAGAATTTGCTTTGTGCTAAAAATATGTTCTTTGAATAATTACTTATTTATGATGCAAAGATACGAAAAATATCGATACGAAGTGTTAAGAAGGTGTTAAATCTTTGATACAGAGAAAGAAAGACCATCAAAACCGAAAGAAATACCACTCTAGGCAAAGAGAAATATCATCAAAAAAACTGTTGCTTTTGAAAGAATAGGGATTTCCCCCTCAGTTTGTATCCTTTTCCCCTTTGATGCAGACGAAAAATCCACTACCTTTGCATCGAGTTCAAGAAAGAATGCTGTTCTTCAAGAGCTCAAAAGTATAGAAGATATAAGAATATAAATAACTTAACTGATAAATTGATATGAAAAAGTTTACTACTCTTCTCACAATGGCTTTCATAGCTTTGATGAGTATCTCATTCACCTCATGTGATGATGATTCTGATATTGCATACACCCTCGATGGTACATGGAAGGGTAATATGTTGGTAGAATACGGTAATTCCAAAGCCCTCTATTCGGTAATTCACTTCGACCAGAATGATGGCATCTATTCCGGTACAGGCTATTGGATCGATTACTTTAAGGGATATTACTGGCATGGCAATAACTATATCGCAAACCGTATTAAATGGACAGTTCGCAACAGAAACATCTATATCTCTCTTCTCGATGAGGGTAGCGATGTTGTGATTTACGACTATGCTTTGGGCGACCGCAAGTTCTCTGGATATGTAGACGCTGATAATGGCAACCGTGCTTCTTTCGAACTTTATCGTGATTCTTACAGCTATAACTGGCGCGATTATGACTGGGGCTACGATTGGGACTACGATGACGGTTGGGGCTACAGCAAACAGCATTCGGGTTTGGAGAACACCCAGATTGTTTCTCGCGGAGCTAAGGATTCTGTAGAGTATGTTAAGGTAGCAGATGATAATCAGAAGCCTGTTCGCCGCTTTGTAGTGAAGTAAGGCAATAAGGAATTTAGTTTGAAGAAAGGAAACAAGATATGAAAAAGTTTAAGCAGATATGGATGTGGATGGCGATAGCTGTTGCATCTTTCTCATTCACCTCGTGTGATGATGACGATTACTGGTATGATGATTATTATTGGTATGATGACTATAATCATGGTGGATGGGGATGGAATCAGGGCGACTGGAACAACGGTTCTAACGGCTCTCAGAATGATAACCTGCTGTCGGAGGCTCAGACTCTTACAGGCGACTGGAGAGGCTCTGTGATGCTCTCTGAACTTGCTGAGGACGGCCAGTCTCGCAATAACTACAGTTTCAATGCCGAGATGACGTTTTATCAGGCGGGTGATAAGGTTAACTCGCTCAGTGGTAATGGTGTAGAAGTGGATTATGCCGATGATGGAAGCAATGAATCCCAGACTCTGAAGTTTACCTGGTACATCGATAAGAATGGTGATATTTATATCCGTTATAATGATTCTGGTGCTACCTATGTGATGGATGCAGGTGCTAAGCAATATGGTTTCCATCTGGGGCCGGAAGATGGAAAGATAGTCGATACGTTCTATGGTTATATGATAGGAACAGGTAAGGCTAAGGGCGATGTCATGTATATCGATTTGGAGCGTTACGATCCGAGTGGAGCCCGTAAGAAGACCCGTTCAGCTGCAACCGATTCCGTAGCTCCTAGCTTCGGTAATGCTACCGGCAGGGCATTCATGCCACATGCTATCAAGAAGTTGCCAAGAAGATGATGATATAAACAAAAGAAAGAGGGTGTGTCATAAGTTTATGATTCACCCTCTTCTTGTTGTTGGATGAGATAGGATATGTTGTTGGAAGAGATAGGATATGTTATTGAGACAGTCAGTATCTTCGGCCGCACAACAGCTGTTGTGCGCTTGCATAACAGCTGATATGCGCATGCACAACAGCTGATGTGCATGCGTTGGTCAACTGTTATGCGCCAACTATTATCCAGACTTATGACACACCCTCTTCTTTGTTTGTATATAGCCTTTTATTTAAAACCCCAGATTCTTGATGATTTCTGCATCTACGTTTTCCACTTCCTTCTCGATTCCATCAGGGAGATTACAGAAGAAGTCGATGCCGGTTTTGTCTTCCAGCGTCTTGATGTTTACGATATAGTTGCCGAGCTTATCGCCCTTTTTAAATGCCTTGTCCTCGTGAGGGAACCAGTAGCCGAAAGCACTGTATTTGTGCTTGTTACTTTCCGTATCAAACGCTTTTTCTAATATTGCTACAAAGAAATACTTTGGTACTGGGATGTAACCTGTTGTTGCAGTATAGACCGTTTGTCTTCCGTTGATATATTCAATAATGTTTTCAGGACTGTCTATAGTACCGCCTTTTACAACAAATAGAGTATCCTTGTCATTTATTATAGCATTGGCTTTTTTCCTCAAGGCGTTCTCCATTTGTATCCATGTTCCGTTCTGGTTGAATTTGGCATATTGTGGTTGCATGTTGGTCAGAAAGTCTGTCTGTCTTTCCTGGGTACTGTTTAATCTTCTGTCGCCTGATGGGCAGATGTGTCCATGATCATATCTTCCATTGCCAGTATATGGATCATAAGTGAAGTCTACCACTCCATATAGAGACTTTAAATCTGTATCAGATGGATAATCATCTTTAGGTCTACTAACAATGTTTTTATTGTTTCCTGTATGGAAAGTATAGCAACTCCATCTCTGGCTCTTCATGTTGTCGTCCCATTCTGTAGAATAGTTCAACATACCTGTGGTTTTATCTATGTGAACGATGGCATAGCTGGTACCATTGTTCTTGAGTTTTGGGAACTCCAGACCACCGATAGCGTTTCTTACCACTTGTGGCATGTTGGCAGTAGCCACATTCTTGTTTGTATTGTTCTTGTCGGTTGATTCGCCACCAGTAGTACCGCCGTTATCTGGAAAATAGAACTGCAGCGAATCATCAGTACCACAAGCAGAGAACGTCATCGCAGCAACGAGCGCGAAGATAAAAAACTTAGTATGCTTCATAATTCTCGATAATGTTTTGAAGTTAAAGATTTAGTGCTTTCTATATAATAATGTATGTAGAAATCGATTGCATGAGGATAGAATAGAGAAAAAAAGTGCATTCCTACGTATATGCAACTACGCTGGAATGCACTCAGTATCTTTGCGATAATAAATATATCCTTATAAAAAAGGTATATTATTACTTCTTCAATTTGCCGTAACGGTTCATGAAGCGGTCTACGCGACCTGCTGTATCAACGAGCTTGCTCTTACCTGTGTAGAATGGGTGAGATGTGCTAGAGATTTCAATCTTAACAACTGGATAAGTCTCGCCTTCGAACTCAACAGTGTCGTTAGTCTTGCATGTAGACTGAGAGAGGAACATATCGCCGTTAGACATATCCTTGAATACTACAGGACGATAATTCTCTGGATGAATACCTTTTTTCATTTTTCTTTTTTATTTTTATTGGGTTATTAAAATTAGACGTCATGGGGATGCTTGTTGCATCATTTCGTGTCCCTTATCGGGGCATGCCCATTATAGCCTGTTATCAATTTCAGGCTGCAAAGTTACGCTTTTTTCCTGAAACCACCAAATTTTTCTTCTTCTTTTTAAGAAATATTTGAGAATTAGCGCTTTACTCCGCATAAACTATCTTGATGGTCTTCACGCGAAGCTGTACACCACCGCCTGTTGTCTCTGTAAAGAGGTTGGTGTAGGTGACTGTGGTGCCTGAGAACTCGATGGTGGCTGTGGCATTGCCCACGTAGTTGGTGCCGTTGTAGCTGTCGCAGGTCATCACAATCTGCTTAATCTTCTTGATGCCCTTGAAGATGAGCTTGTTGTTGGCATATACGCGAACGCCCTTGGTTTTGGTGTAGAACTTAGGACCATTCTTCTGACCGTTGGCATCGAAGTTTACGGTGGAACCATCTGAGAACTTCACGGTTTCTACGGCTTCCTCGTTCACCAAACCTGCTGCGTTGAGATCCAGCTCTACGCTGGCACCCGTGGTTGTGGCTGCCGCATTGCTCAATGTAACGGTGGTGCCATCGATGGTCAAGCCCTCGCCTGTGGCTGGAGTATCAGGCTTTGATGGAGTGTCTGGAGTTCCTCCTGTAGCCTCTTTTACTGTGAGATTCTTTACTTCCCATGTTCCAGATGAAGCTGCGCAGGTATAGTGGAGAGCGATAACAACATTCTTCTTGCCCTTGAAGGCTGAGAGATCGTGCTTGTAGGTTTCCCAGGTCACCCAGTCTGTGCCTTCTTTCATTGTGCCTGTAATGTCTTCCCATTTGGTTGTAGCTGGGTCACCGGTGTAATTGTCTGTGATGAGAACCTGATTCTTTACTCCCTCAACGGCTGCACCATTTTTTGTAACATAGCGGAGAATGTAAGAGAACTCCAATGTCGCGCTTTTGGATGCAGAGAGGTCGATAGCCTTAGAAACAATGTAGCTTTCAGATGGAGTTGTTGTCTTAGAGGTATAATCGTAACCTGTAGCCTTTGCGTAGCCGTAAGAGTCGATGACCCATGCTGTACCCTTGATGGTCTTGGCTGTGAAAGAACCGAAGCTCTTGCTGAAGGTTTCGTTGATGTAACCGTCAGCTGGAGTATCAGGGGTTGTAGACCCACTTGTTGGTTTACCATTGAGAGATACAAGATAGTTACCTGTATCATATTCATTGGTTCCGTTGTAGTTCTTTGCCTTACCGCAGATAACAACCTCATCGCCAGGCTTGAGTGCATCTTCGCCTGAGAACTTGGTACGGTTAGGACCAGCATAACCATTGTAAACATAGAACTGGTTATTAGTAGTACCATCGTCAGAGATATAATACTTCAAGCTACCATAAGTAGCATCAAAACTGCCTGCCTTAACTGATACCACCTTACCCTTGGTGTAAACTTCCTGATCTGCGCTACCGCCATCTTTGATATACTTAATGATACCGGCAATGTTGAATGGGTCTGCAGCAGTACCTGTACCCTTAGCCTCTGCTGTGGTTGGAGTACCAGGCTGAGTAGGCTGTGTATAAGGCTCTGGTACGTCCTCACAGCTGCTGAATGTGAAGGCAGCCATAGCCGCCATCAAAACTGAAAATATATACTTTTTCATATTATTGTCTTTTTAAATATTGTTACTATTTATATCTATAGAAGTGAACCCGGTTATTTCACTGCGAAATTCTTAACCTCCCAGGTTGGAGCACCCGTTGGAGAACTGCTGTAGAGGAAACCGATGTAGATGGTCTTGCCACAATACTTCGTCAAATCTGCAGTAGATGAAACAAAGTCCCAGCTGTTTCCTGCTGGATAACCCTGTACGTCCAAGTCGGTCCATGTCTTTCCGTCTGTAGAAATCTGAACCTTGCATTCCTGCTTTATATCTGAGGCATAATTGATAGCCTGGTCGAACATGAGTTTAGCGCTCTTGGCTGATTTCAGGTCGATGGCAGGCGATTTGAGACGTGACTGGAGTTCTTGTTTTGAACCGTTCACATAGCCAGAAGCCTTCATTCCGTAAGCTGCAGATGCCCATTTCCAGACAAATTCTACACCATCAGCCAACTTGATGTTGTCGATGGTGAAATTGCCCTGGCTGGCATCAAACGGCTCGCTGAGATAGGCAAGAACTACCGATTTCAAATCATCCGTGTTGCGAAGCACAATCTGCCAGGTGTTATTGTAACGGGTGAAGATACCGGTGATATCGAATACACCCTGTGGAACAACCTCGTTGGCAAACTTAGAATAACCCGAGTTGCGCACTACCAGATTGCTGCTGCTGATCTTCTTGCCCGTTTCGGCATCGATCAGTTCTAGACTCGTATTGGTATCATCTGGCGCCCATACGTTTGTACCGTTAGCTGAAGCAAACTTCACCTTCTTCAGGGTCATCAGCTTGCCCACGTTAGCATCCATATAGGCTGCATCAGTAAGCTTTGTCAGGTCAAACTCCTCTGGCACTACCGTGCTTGCATCAGCCTCGCCAGGGTTCAGAATCTTGAAGTGCTCGTTCCAGATGGCACGCTCTATCTTGCCCATACCCAGACTTCCATCTGAGAGCTTGGTATTCACACCGCCAATCTGAGGCAACTTCTTGTAACTTCCGATATAGAGACCCTTCAGGTTTACGAGAATCTCCTGACCAACAGGAAGATAACCCGACAGGCCACTTCCGTTGATGGCAATGATGATAGCGCCGGATGCATCCTGTACGCTCACCTGGTTGTAGATATTGCCACTGACATCATTGCCCGTCACTACCGCCTTGATCATCATGTCCTTCTCAATCAGCTTGTAGCTATTGTCGCTGTTGATAATCGTAGCAAACTGGGTCTTCAAATCTGCTATGCTGATCACATTCTTCTCCCTCAGGCTGTTGTTGCCATATGGAGCTGCAGGCACCTTCTCGGTCAGGTCTGGGTCAGCATAACCGTCGCCCATACACGACCCCAGGGTCAGTGCCAGGAATGCCAATGCTATGAATTTTATCTTTTTCATTGTTCTTTCTTTTTATTGTTATAGAGAAACGGGATTGCTCCCTGTTCTTTATGTTAAAGAGAAACTGCTCTTTAGAATCTGTAAGATACCTGGAACATGCCGTTGGTACCCCAAGTGTAATACTTCTTAGGATTCTTAGAGAACTGGTAGAGGCGTGGATTCTTCACGTTGCCGTTAGCATCCAGTGTATAGCTTGAACGTGAGTTCTGCTCATATCCGCCTGTTACGATGGTCTGGTTGTTCAGCAGGTTGGTAATCATGAGGTTGAAGTTGAGAGAACCCTTCTTCAGTCTCACACTCTTGCCTATGCTCAGGTCAACCATCCATCCTCCGTGACCCTTCTCCTGGGCTACAGCATCCTCAGTCCAGCTCATACCGTCGAGTGTAGTAGGAGCAAAGATTTCAGGGAATGCCTTGTGTGCAGCCTGGCGGTTGGTCAGCACCTTCTCATATCTGTAGCTTGGAGAATAAGAGAGGTAGATGCGGTCGTAGTAGTTGGCATTGAGGTTGACGAACCATCCGTTTACGTGGGCATCGAGACCGATGCTTCCCACTGTGAGCGGTGTGCCACTCTCGCGCATATTCATCACGTAAGCCTTGTCCCGGTAAACCTCAGCACTCTTTGAGAGCATGTATATGGCGTTTACATTGTTGATGTTCTTCGCCTCGCTCATAGCGCCCAGAGTCTTCAGGTCGAGCCATGATGTTAGCTTAATCTTTGCGCCCACCTCTACACCATAGTATTCCTTCTTCAGTCCGGTCATGCTCACGTAGGTGAATGAATTCTCATCATCGTTGTAGAAGTTCTGCCATTCCGTAACGTTCTCCAGTCGGCTGTAGTATCCGCTCACGTTGGCACTCAGCCATGCGTTGCGATATAGGTAGCTGAATTCGGAGCTGAAGATGCGCTCGTTCTTGAGGTTAGTCACGAAGTCGTTGCTGATTTCAGGCGAGATGAAGGCTGTGCTTGCCATCGGCGCACGCAGCTCGTATCCGGCTCCGATGCTGAAGGCATGGCCTCTGCCCATATCCACGTTCAGGCTTCCCTTTACGCCACCGTCCAGGAAGTTGGCTGTGCCGCTCTTGCCCTGGCTGTTGTTCGGTGCCATACCGTTGCGCATGTAGCCGCGGCGCTTCATTCCGGTATATCCGATACGTCCGCTCAGCATCGCCTTCATGTTGTAGAATTCGGCTGTATAGGTGCTCCATGCGTTTGCCTTGTTTACGTCGATGCGATAGTCGTAACCGAACTTGTCGCCCTCGTAAACCAGCTTGCCTGTGTTGTTAGGACCGGCTGTGTTCAGGTCGTACTGCACACGTGGGTCGGTCTTAGGATAATCGCCCAGGGCATAGGTGTTGATGTTGTGGAAGATGGCACCGCCCAGCATGTCTTCCAGTGTCTGATAGTGCTGGTTGGTACTCTTTCCGAGCATGATGCCTGTAGCCAGGTTCGATTTCTTTGTCAGCTTGGTGTTCAGCACGGACGAGAGGGTCAGGGTCAGGTTGTCGTTGTGCTTAGCCTGAACATAGTAGAGCAGATCCTGTCCGTTCTTGGCAGCCTGCTGGTTGGCATAGTACAGGCGGTCCCAGTTAATCTGTCGGTTCTGCTTGCTTGCCTGCCAGTAGTTTACGGCGTTGTTCCAGTTTTCCCAGGTATACATGTTGTTGCCGTTCTTGTAGTCGCCCCATACATAGTAGTTGGCTGATGGCATGTTCTTCCAGTAGTCTGGCTGTGGATTCTCTGCGTTGTTGTAGTTGAGCTTGGTGCTCTTGTACATAGAGTATTTTCCGAACACCGATGTGGTGAGCTTCATCTGGTCGTTGATTTCCCAGTCCCATGTAGCGATAGCCGAAGGAGCAAAGTCGTTCACTACGCGTGAGTTTCTCTTGTGTCCGTTCTGGTATCCCCAGTATGGGTTATACTGGTAGTCGTTCGCCAGCCAGTAAGCCTCGTCGGTAGATGCGCCCTGGGTGCTTCTTTCTGTCGGGTTACCCCATGTAGAGAAGCTCAGCGAGTGGCCGTTCATCCACTTCTTCTGTACACCGAAGAAATAGGAGAGGGCGTTGTAGAAGGTTCCCTCTACGTATCCCTGGTTAGCCCAACGGTAGGTGAGACCGGCTGTGATAGCCCATCCCTTCTCGTTGAATCCGCTGGAGTAGGAGTAGAGTCCGCGCAGGGTATAGTTGCGGTTGGCAACACCTACGCTTGCATACTGTCCTTCCTGCATGCTTCCGGCACGGAAATCATAGTTGTTGGAGCCTGCCATGCCCGTCATCGAATAGCCGTTGGCTTCGAAAGGCAGGGCGAAGTCTACGTTTCTGGAGAATCGGTTCAAACCGCCGATGTTGGAGAAACGGAACTGTCCGGTCTCCATATCGTTCATGGAAGCACCGTTGATATAGACATCGTTGTACTTCTGGTTGAAGGCACGGTAGCGGAAACGTGCAGGCGAGAACAGGTAACCTGCCTGGCTCGCGTATACGTTGCTTGTAGAATTGAGGATGGTGACATTGGATGACATGTCATCGTCCTCGCCCAACTGTGCCTCGGAGAAGGTGAAAGCATTCTCGTCGAGTCCCTGGGCTATGTTCTGGTCAGTCTTTTCGTTCTGAGCCATAGCCAATGAACACGAGAAGAGCGCTAACATTGCTAAGTTTACTTTCTTCTGCATAGTTTATATGTTTTAAATATTAATAGATCGGCAACAGTGATTTCTTTGAGCAGTGATGATATATGTCCCGCTAGGTCTTGTTTAGGCGATAAGGGGACTAACCGTGGTCCCTGGTCTTGTGTCTTCTGTTCCGATTCAATGTGTTTAATGCTGCAAAGTAACAAAAAGTTTTTTGAAAAATGAATTTATTTATGTTAAAAATGCATGAAAACTGAAAAAATATTCGTTTTTATGGAGATATTTCCGGTTTTTTTAGGTATCTTTGCTGCCTATTACCTCACCGCGTTAAGGTGAACATATATATTATATATAATAAGGTGAACATTAATAATTACTATTAGTATGAGAAAACAATTGCTCTTGCTGGCTGCCCTCCTCATGATAGGGCTGGGCGCTACGGCACAGATAAAGAAGTCGCAGACTTCCGGTAACAAGCAGTATCAGGTGTATGCTGTAGGTTTCTATAACCAGGAGAACCTCTTCGATACCTGCCATGATGCCGGTAAGAATGATTATGAGTATCTCCCTGCTAAGGGATGGAATGGTATGAAATATACCAATAAACTCAAGAATATGTCGCGTGCACTTGCCGACATGGGTACCGATGTGCTGCCTAACGTGGGCTGTGCCTTCATCGGTCTGTCTGAGGTTGAGAATGCCAACGTGCTGAAAGATCTCACCGCACAGCCGCCTCTCAAGGCAAGAAACATGCAGTTCTGCCATATCGAGGGTCCCGATAAGCGAGGCATCGACTGTGCGCTGCTCTATAATCCGGCACTCTTCACGGTGAAGAATACCCGATTGGTGCCTTACGTACAGGAACTCGCCAAGGATTCAGCCTACAAGACCCGTGGTTTCCTCACCGTACGTGGTGAGCTGGCGGGCGAGGATGTGGCGGTTATCGTATGCCACTGGCCAAGCCGTTTCTCCGGTTCGTTCTATCGCGAGAGCGGAGCGCGCCAGACTAAGGTGGTAAAAGACAGTTTGCTTCGTCTGAACCCGGCGATGAAAGTGTTCGTGATGGGCGATATGAACGATGATCCTACCAACGCCAGTATGCACAAGGTGCTGAAGGCGAAGGCTGAAATCAGCGAGGTGGGTGCCGATGATATGTACAATCCATGGTACAACATTCTGGCCAAGGAGGGCAAGGGAACCCTGTTCTACAGCGGTTCATGGAATCTCTTCGACCAGATTGTCATCACGCCTAATCTCCTGAACAAGGATAGTAAGCACAAGGACTACAGCTCTCTGAAGTTCTGGAAGAACCACATCTTCCGCCGCGATTACCTCATCCAGCAGGAAGGTCAGTACAAGGGTGCTCCTTTGCGTACCAAGGCAGGCGGCAGATGGCTTAACGGCTACAGCGATCACCTGCCGGTAGTGATGTACCTGGTGAAGGAAAAGAAGTAGAAAATGGTAGAGAATCATCCTTTTGAGCCGTGGCTGCCCGATAATGCGCGGCTGCTGATGCTCGGCACGTTTCCGCCTGCAGAGAAGCGGTGGTGCATGCCCTGGTATTATCCCAACTTCCAGAATGATATGTGGAGGATATTCGGGATTATCTACTTCCAGGATAAGTTCCATTTCGTGGATGTAGAGAAGAAGACCTACCGCCTCGATGCTATTAAGGAATTTCTCAGGGAGATGGGCGTCGCCATCTATGATACCGCACAGCAGGTGATACGCACCAAGAATACGGCATCCGACAAGGACCTGCAGATCGTGCAACCTGCCGATCTCGACGGCATGCTCCGCCAGCTGCCCCATTGCAGGGCGGTGCTCACAGCCGGCCAGCTTGCCACGAAGGTATTTTCAGAACACTTCGGCATCAAGGAAAAGCCTGAGATGGGAGGCTATGCAGAATTCCAGTTCGAGGGCCGCAGACTCCGTCTGTACCGCATGCCCTCCAGTTCCCGTGCCTATCCCATGGCGGTGGAGAAGAAGGCTGAATTTTACCGCAAGATGTTTGATGAAATCTTATAGAAGAATAATAGAATATGAAAGATAAAGTGACCGTTATTGGCATTGCGGGAGGCACAGGCTCCGGCAAGACTACTGTGGTGAAGAAACTCGTAGAAGTGCTGCCGCCTCATTATGTGGCTGTGGTGCCCCTTGATTCATATTATAACGATACCTCGCAGATGACCGAGGAAGAACGTCATCAGATCAACTTCGACCACCCGTCGGCATTCGATTGGAAGCTTTTGCACCAGCAGCTCGCTGATCTGCGTGCTGGCAAGGCGATAGAGCAACCCACCTATAGTTATATCAAATGCAACCGTGAACCGGAAACGGTTCACGTTGACCCCAAGCCGGTTGTGATCATCGAAGGCATCATGACGCTGGTGGACAAGAAGTTGAGAGACCTGATGGACCTGAAGGTGTTCGTGGATACCGATGCTGATGAGCGCCTGATACGCAACATTCAGCGTGATACCATCGATAGGGGTCGCACCGTATCGATGGTGGTAGACCGATACCTCAAGGTCCTGAAGCCGATGCACGAGCAGTTTATCGAACCCACTAAGCGCTATGCTGACATCATCATTCCGCAAGGTGGCGAAAACCTCAAGGGCATCGGTATCCTCTGCAAGTATGTAGAGGGACTGATAGAGAAATAAAAATATTTTTGCTCAAGCATTGCATTTCTATTGCAAAATAAAGATTTTTAGGAATAGAATAGGGCGGGCTTCTTCGCAAGAAGAGGTCCGTCCGAGTGTTTTATGGGGCCGTTATTTCTTAGCACTAAAAAACGTGCACACCATAAAGAATGGCATGCACGTTCCGATTACATATCTAATAAAAAATTATTCCTCTTCCTCCTTCTCAAAAGCCTCTACGAAAGGCTGGTGGAAACCCTGGAAGATGCGGAGATACTCGGCTCGCACCTCATCACTCTCCTCAAAAAGATTCAACTCGCCACGCTTGTGAGCCTTCAGCATACTGCTGTAACGGCGAATCTTACGCTTGTAGTTCCTTGCCATCAACGCATCTGCCTGAACAGGATTCTGACTGACATACGAAAAGGCACAAAGCTGCTTCATGAACATGTCGAACACCGGATTGTCATGACTCCAGTCGTCCTCACTCAGCCAGAACCACTGGAAATGATACTTCTGCTCCAGTGCCATCAGATGCTGCCCCAGCTCGTCAATCTCCATGCCCTTCTGCATCTGCTCCTCAGCAAAAGCTACCAGAGATGCCGCATCTACATTCAACTCAACCTCGTGAGACAGCGTGGTGCCCTCAATCTGAATGCGCCAACGGTGATTCCTGTTCTTGATGAGCGCAGAATTCGTGTTCATCAGCAACTCAGAAAGCTTGCCCTCGGTAGGAATCTGATCTACTACCGAAAGACGGTCGCGCTGGTTGCGAACCACCAGCTGATGGTCCTCATGGCGCAATACACACATGTAAACCAGCCTGTTGCTGTCGAGCTGAAGGGTGAAACGGTCGTTGTTGTCATCGCCCACAAATTCGTAGGTGTAGTCATCTACCTTATCCTGCGGAATGCTCAGCTCGCCATGCACCTTGTTGCCCTCGGCATCGTAGAGCGAGAAACCGATATAAGGAATCTGAAGACGGAGGACAACCGGATTGCCGCCGTCCTCAGGTATCAGGGTAACAGCCAGTCCGTCATCGCCGAAATCATCCTTGCGACATACGAATCCGTCGCAGGTTTTCTCGGCCTTCTCCACCTTCACCTCGCCGTGGCGCCACCAGAAATCGAAGGTGATGGTCTGGTCGTCCTCAGCGGCTACACGGATGAAATCCTCGATGTCCTGACCCAGGTAAATCACCTTGGCAGGCTCAATCTCCTCATCGTCATCGCCCAGCGCTCGCACCCACATCTCGCCCGGAACAGGATCATCTTCCCATTCGGCATCAGCAGGGGCTGCAGTAGATTTGAAAACGAGGAAAACCATTCTTTCTTCTTCCCTCGTGCCATCTTCGCGGCACGTGAAGCACTTTGCCTCCTTAGGGATGAAGAATGGGGTTAACAGGTACGGGTTTTTGCATAATGCGGTATACTCTACCTCGGTCCATGCCGGGAGAGCGTGTGTATTTGTCTTGTCTGTCATATTCTCTTGTTGCATATAATTCTTGAGTTGGTCCTATTTCTTTTCATCATCCGGCGTGTGTGGCAGGACGAGGGGGATGTTGATCCCAAAAAACGGTTGCAAAGGTAATGCAAAATCGAGACACTACAAAATATATCACCTATTTTTTTAATTATTTTACGATTCAATATTTGGTGCTTCCAAAAAATAGTTGTAGTTTTGCATCTGAAATAATGAATAGAAAGATGAAAGTCAAGACAATACTCACACTGGCGCTAGCCGCCACAACCCTCGCAGCATGTCACAGGGGAAAGAAACCACCACGTATGGACAATTCGAAACTCGCCATCAGCCTCTCGAAACCGGCAAAGGGCGACAGGGCTATCTACGGACTTGCCTGCCTGGGCTGCTCGGATACAGTGCTGGTGCTGCTGCCCAACGGAGGCGGCGACCCCGTAAGATACAACATTCTGGATGCCACTCGCAACCATCAGGTGTTTGGAGATATAGAGGTGGGCGACTGGGTTTGCGTGATGCCATGCGAGGAGAAGGATGAGAAGAACCGTGCCGACATGGTGATAGATCTGGACCAGCTGAAGGCCACCTGGACCTATCCGGTGATGCCGAAGCTGCGCGATGTATCGCATCTGAGCAAGCGCCAGCAGGCGAGAATCCTTGCCAATATGCCCGACAGCATCGTAGAAACCTATATGGTGCCGCGCCAGTATGGCTTCACCCTGAAGCGCATGAGCGAGGCGATGGCCGTGGGCAGGGTGATGATAAACAAAGATGTGGACGACGACAGTCCGGTAGAATATCCTGATGTGCCTCAGTATACGGAATGGCATGCCTATAACGGCAAACTGATTCTGGTGCAGGGCCGCCGCGAGTTGGAGGGCGTGGTGATCAACGGAAAGACGAAGCGCGATACCTTCACCTTTGTATATATGAAGGGCGACAGTCTGGCTCTCTCTGATCGTGATGGTCGCATCCAGGGTTTCCACCGCTCGCTCAATGCGATGAAAGCCAATGCCAAGGCCCATGCTGCAGCCGAGAAGCTGAACAGCAAGATGAAGAAGGAAATATTGAAGTAAATTACATAATAAATATAAAAAAAGAGGCGAATAGGACGATTTCTCAATTTTTTTGTCTAATTTTGCACCTTGGAATTTAATTCATACATCGAATATAAAGAAAAAGAACAAGAATAATGAAGAAGAAAATTCAGTTCAGTCTCGTTTATCGAGACATGTGGCAGAGCTCTGGTAAGTTCCAGCCACGCAAGGATCAGTTGGCTAAAATTGCCCCAGTTATCATCGAAATGGGATGCTTTAGCCGTGTAGAGACTAACGGCGGTGCCTTCGAACAGGTTAACCTCCTGGCAGGTGAAAACCCTAACGATGCCGTACGCGCATTCTGCAAACCTTTCAACGAGGTGGGTATCAAGACTCACATGCTCGACCGCGGATTGAACGCTCTTCGTATGTATCCTGTGCCTGACGACGTGCGTGCCCTTATGTATAAGGTAAAGGCTAAGCAGGGTACCAACATCACACGTATCTTCGACGGACTGAACGATGTGCGCAACATCATTCCTTCTATCAAGTGGGCAAAGGAGGGTGGCATGACTCCACAGTGTGCACTCTGTATCACCAACTCTCCTGTTCATACCCTGGAATATTACATGAACATTGCCGACCAGCTCATCGCTGCCGGTGCAGAGGAAATCTGTTTGAAGGATATGGCAGGTATCGGCCAGCCAGCATTCCTCGGCAAACTCACCAAGATGATCAAGGACAAGTATCCACAGATCATCATCCAGTATCACGGCCACTCAGGTCCTGGTCTCTCTATGGCTTCTATCCTCGAGGTCTGCAACAATGGTGCCGACATCATCGATACAGCCATCGAGCCATTGTCATGGGGTAAGGTTCACCCAGACGTTATCTCTGTTATCAGCATGTTGAAGAACGAGGGCTTTGAGGTGCCTGAGATCAATATGAGCGCTTATATGAAGGCTCGTGCCATGACTCAGGAGTTCATCGACGAGTGGCTCGGCTACTTCATCAACCCAGGTAACAAGATCATGTCTTCATTGTTGCTCGGTTGTGGTCTCCCTGGCGGTATGATGGGTTCTATGATGGCAGACCTCGGCGGTATGCGTCAGACCATCAACAACATCCGCAAGAAGAAGGGTGAGGAAGAGTTGTCTATGGACGACCTCCTGATCAAGCTCTTCGACGAGGTAGAGTATGTATGGCCACGCGTTGGTTATCCTCCATTGGTAACACCTTTCAGCCAGTATGTAAAGAACATCTCATTGATGAACCTCCTCACCATGGAGCAGGGCAAGGGCCGCTTCGTAATGATGGATGATTCTATGTGGGGTATGATCCTCGGTAAGAGTGGTAAGATTCCTGGAAAGATTGATCCAGAACTCGTAGAGCTTGCCAAGAAGCAGGGTCGTGAGTTTACAGATGTAGATGCTCACACATTGCTTACTAATGCACTCGACGACTTCAAGAAGGAGATGGACGAGAACGGTTGGGATTACGGTCAGGACGACGAGGAACTCTTCGAGCTCGCTATGCACCCAGAGCAGTATCGCAACTACAAGAGCGGACAGGCAAAGAAGAACTTCCTGGCCGACCTTCAGAAGGCAAAGGATGCCAAGCTCGGTACAACCCTTACTCCTGCACAGCTTGCAGAGTTCAAGCACGCCAAGGCAGATGCCATCGTAGCACCAGTAGCCGGCCAGCTCTTCTGGGAATTCCAGGGCGAGGGCGAGTGCCAGCCAGCTGTAGAGCCATACATCGGCAAGGAATATAAAGAAGGTGATGCCTTCTGCTATATCCAGGCTCCTTGGGGCGAGTTTGAAACCATCCCAGCTGCATTGGGCGGCAAGCTCGTAGAAATCAATGCCAAGCAGGGCAGCAAGGTGCGCAAGGGCGATGTTATCGCTTACATCGAGCGCGATGCTGAGTAAATATAATAGAAATGAATTATCAAGCTATTATTGATAAGTATTATCCTGAGGATAATGAGCTTCGGCATATCCTCATCACACATAGCCAATCTGTAGCGCGAAAAGCGCTACAGATTGTTTCGTATCATCCCGAATTGCAACTCGATGCCCAGTTTATCGAAGAAGCAGCTATGCTCCACGACCTCGGCATCTTCATGACTGATGCCCCAGGCATACAGTGTTTCGGCTCGCAGCCCTACATCTGCCATGGACGACTGGGAGCAGAAATCCTGCGCAAGGAAGGATATGAGCGACATGCCCGCGTATGTGAGCGCCATACCGGTGCAGGCATCACAGAGGCACAGATCATAGCACAGAACCTGCCCCTGCCACATCAGGATTTCCTGCCGGAAACCATGGAGGAGAAGGTGATTTGCTACGCTGATAAATTCTTCAGCAAAACTCACCTCGACCGGGAAAAAACAATTGAGAAAGCAGAAAAAAGTCTCATGAAGTTCGGAGAGGAAGGAGTAAAACGCTTCCAGCAATGGGAACGCATGTTTGAATAGAATTCTAATTTATTGAATGAGAAAACAATCGACGATAGCTATGCTGCTGCTCGCTGCCATCTCGTGTATGATGGTGGCTAATCCGGGTATGCCCGATTCGAAAAAGAAAAAGAAGAAGGAGAAGACGGAAACCGTGGACAGCGTGGGTGACAGTGTGTTCGTAGACTCGCTGGGCAACGAAATAAAGCCCAAGCTGAAACAGGCTGACGACACCACGCAGATGGACTCGCTGCAGAAAGCTATATGGAAACATAATAAAGTGGTGGATGACAGTATCCGCCTCGACAGTATCGCCAGAAAGAAACAGGGTGGAGTAGACGCACCGGTTAACTATCAGGCGGACGACTCTCTCGTATACGATGCCAAGAACAAGGTGGCATATCTCTACGGAAACTCCAACGTGAAGTATACCAACATGGACCTCAGTTCCGACCGCATCTCCATGGATATGGACAAGAGCAACGTGAAGGCGATGGGTACACCCGACAGTACGGCGGAGGGAGGCATCAAGGGCAAACCTGTCTTCAAGATGGGTAGCGATACCTATGATACCGACACCATCAAATTCAACTTCAAGAGCAAGAAGGCCCTTATTAATAATGTATATACAGAACAGCAAGACGGATTCCTGACCGGTATGAAGTCGAAACGCGACTCATCGGGAGTCATCTATCTGCAGCACGGAAGGTATACCACCTGCGATGATCCGCATCCCGACTTCTACATCTCGCTCTCCCGAGCCAAGGTAAGGCCGGGCAAGGATGTGGTATTCGGACCAGCCTATCTCGTGGTGTGTGATGTGCCTATGCCGCTTGCCATCCCTTACGGCTTCTTCCCGTTCACCAAGAGCTACAGCAGCGGTTTCATCATGCCAACCTACGGTGATGAAACGGCACGAGGATTCTATCTCAGAGATGGCGGATATTATTTCGCCATGAACGATAAATGGGACTTGAAGCTGCTGGGCGAGATTTATACCAAGGGATCGTGGGGACTCTCGGCAGCCAGCAACTACCGAAAGAGATACAAATATTCGGGTTCCTTCTTCTTCAGTTACCAGGATACAAAGAACGGCGACAAGGGAATGCCAGACTTTACCGAGCAGGAGAGCTTCAAACTGCAATGGAGCCACCGCCAGGACAGCAAGGCAAACCCATACAGTTCACTTTCGGCAAGTGTGAACTTCGCCACATCGAGCTACGAACGCAACAACCTCAATTCGCTCTACAATCCGCAGACGATGACGCAGAGTATGCGAACCTCATCTGTTAACTGGAGCACCTCGTTCTCAAGCATCGGTATGACGCTCAGTTCCACCGCCAACCTCTCGCAGAACATGCGCGATTCATCCATCGCCATGACGCTGCCCGACCTCAACATCAGCATCTCCCGCTTCTATCCGTTCAGAAGAAAGAAGATGGTGGGCGATGAGAAATGGTACGAGAAGATAGCCATGAGCTATACGGGACACATCTCTAACAGCATCAATACTAAAGAGGATAAGCTGATGCACAGTTCACTCATCAAGGACTGGCGCAACGGATGGCAGCATCAGATACCGGTGAGCGCTACATTCACGCTCTTCAAATATCTCAACGTGAACCCATCGTTCAATTTCACCGACCGTATGTATACCAACAAGGTGGAGAGATCATGGGATGAAGCCAGCCAAACGGAGAAATGTGATACCATCTACGGTTTCAACAACGTGTATAACTGGAACATGAGCGTAGGTCTCTCTACCAAACTCTATGGTTTCTACATACCAAACCGCAAACTCTTCGGAGATAAGATACAGGCTGTGCGCCACGTGTTTACGCCTACGGTGAGCTTCAGTTATGCCCCAGACTTCGGAGCTTCACGCTACGGCTACTGGGACACCTACCAGAAGACCGATGCCGACGGAAACGTATCGCTGGTGAGCTACTCGAAGTATGCCAATGCCCTCTACGGTGCGCCGGGCAAGGGTAAGAGCGGTAATATCTCGTTTACCCTGGGCAACAACATCGAGATGAAGGTGAAGAGCGATAAGGACTCTACCGGATACAAGAAACTCAGTATCATCGATGCGTTCGACATCAACATGAGTTACAATACCGCAGCCAAGGTTCGCCCTTGGAGCGATATGAATATCAACCTCAGACTGAAGTGGTGGAAGAACTATACCTTCAACATGAACGCTGTGTTTGCCACCTATGCCTACGAGCTGGACGACCAGAACAATGTTTATGTGGGTACCCATACGGAGTGGGGCAAGGGCAGGTTCGGACGATTCCAGGGTATGTCGCAGAACTTCTCGTTCACACTGAACCCGGAGAAGCTGAAGAAACTCTTTGGCGGGGGCGATGATGAGGACGACAAGAAGGACAGCCAGCGCAATGATGATGACGATGAAGGTCTGGATACCGACATCGAGAGCAACGTAGACGACAGCATGGAGAAGGGTAAGACGGCAGCCAAGAAGGGCGGCAAGGCTGAAACGGATTCAGATGGTTATATGGCGTTTAAGATGCCATGGTCGCTGACCTTCGGTTATGGTGTAACGATGCGCGAGGATACGCGAAGAGAGAAGTTCAATGAGAAGACGATGCGCTATGCATACAAGTTTACCCAGACTCTGAACATGAGTGGTAACGTAAGAATCAGTGATGGCTGGAACATCAGTTTCTCATCCGGTTATGATTTTGACAACCACAAGATCAGTATGACCACCGCCAGTCTGGCTCGTGATCTTCACTGTTTTAACATGAGCTGTTCTGTGGTTCTCGCTCCATATACGAGCTACAACTTCACCTTCCGTTGTAACGCAGCCACCCTGACAGATGCGCTGAAATACGACAAGCGCAGCGGTTATTCGAACGCTGTACAATGGTACTAGATGATAGTTTATAGTTAATAGAGCTTTTCAGCTTATAGATAAAACAAAAAAAGCAGGCAAAATCATTTTGCCTGTTTTTTTTGTTTTATCTATATTACTTTTTTACCCTTTTACTTTTTTACCTTTAAAAGCCTTTTTTTCGCCTCCGGGTGCTCAGGATAAAGGGTGAGGGCCTTGCGGTAATTCATGATGGCAGCCTCTTTCATGCCCTCTTTTTCGCACTCCTTCCCCATAATCACATACTCCGTGGCAAGGCGCTTGAGGAACTTCTGCTGCTTCTCCTTCTCTTCATCCTTCTTTCTTATTTCTTCACGCAACAGCTCGTTCTCTGCCTGAAGCTCGTTCACCCTGTTCAACTTTTTGCGGATGAAACGCTTGGCAAGCGGCTGCTCGATGTCATAACGACTGTGGATGGCAAGGAAGAAGTTATCGAGAGCCGACTGCATATCGCCCCTGTCAAAGGCCTTGACGGCATCATGATACTGCTTGTCGGCCTTACTCTGGGTAAGCGCTGTATTGATGGTGCTTTGGTCGTTGTAATGACGGGCAAACTGCTTGACATCATTGCGCACGAAAACATCACTCTGACGCAACGGCTCCTGAAGACTAATGCCCTCGAGACTGGTGCAGCGGGACAAGGCAACATACGTCTGTCCGCCCGCAAAGACACCACCCGTGAAATCAATCTTCACCTGGTTGAAGGTGAGGCCCTGGCTCTTATGAACCGTTATCGCCCAAGCCAGACGGATGGGGTACTGCTCGTATCTGCCAATCTCTTCCTCCTCAATCTTTTTCTCAACCTCATTGAAATGGTATCTCATGTTGCTCCATGCCGCAGGCTCCACCATCACATCCTTGCCTTCCTCGGTACGCACATAAATCTTGGCATCCTCATCCTCATCAAAACCGATGATGGTGCCCAGCGTGCCATTCACCCACTGATGCTCGATATCATTCTTGATGAAGATAACCTGAGCCCCCGTCTTGAGGTAAAGTTCGATAGGGGTAGGGAGACTGCTCTCAGGAAACTCGCCCTGTATGTGGCCACGGAAGAGGCAAGGCTCTCCCGGAAGACACTGGAGCTGGCTGTCGTTGATGTAATCTACCGTATCGCGGCGTGTAGAGAGGGTGATGGCAAGTTTGGAATCGCTCTCATCGAGCTGGGCTCCCACGCGCTGGTTGAGGCGCTGGAGATCCTGCATGGGCACCTGAGACGTGCGGATATGGTCGAGGATGCTGATGAAAACGGGATCGCTCTGACGGTATACCTTCTTGAGTTCGATGCTCACGAGCTTGAAGTATTCGAACACCTTGGCATCGAAGAAGAAACTGCTGCAGTAGAAGGGACTGAGCAGACGACGGTCGTCTTCCCTCACCACAGGCTCCAGCTGGAAGATATCGCCCACCAGAAGCAGCTGCTTGCCCCCGAAAGGCTCTCGCATGTTGCGGCAATATACCCGCAATATCTTGTCCAGGAAATCGATGATATCGGCACGAACCATACTGATCTCATCGATGATGATGAGCTCTACCTCGCGGATAATCTTTATCTTCTCTGAATTATACTTCAGGGTGTTGCGGATGTTGCGGACGGAATACATGCTGTCGTTGGGCAGCAGCGGGTGGAAAGGAAGCTTGAAAAAGCTGTGGAGCGTGCTTCCTCCGGCGTTGATGGCCGCAATGCCTGTTGGGGCAAGAATGATATGTTTCTTCTTGGTATTGGCGGCTATATAACGTAAAAAAGTAGATTTACCCGTCCCCGCCTTTCCGGTAAGGAAAAGCGAGCGACGGGTAAACTGTATGATTTGGAGTGCATTCTGCAACTCCGGGTTGTCGAGATCAATCATTGTATTTAATTTATAGTTTATAATTTATAGTTTATAGCATAAGCCATATTAAATCGCCTTCTTGCTAAACGCGTAGCCGCTATAAACTATAAACTATTAACTAAATTTAAAGATCATCGAAGTTGACAGGCTGCTCCGTTGGCTTGGCCTTCTTCTTCTCTTTCTTTTCTTCTGTGGTGGCTGTACCGTTGGCAGATTCGCTTTCAGCCTTCTTGGCAGGAACCTCGCGGATGATAGGGTTGCCTTCGTCATCGAGAACGATCTCTTCCTGGAAGGCGGTACTGTCTACCTTGGTGGTATCTACCTTTGGCTTTGGTGCATAGCTTGCACAGATGTACATGTCGCGGGTGATATCGCTGTCCTGTGGCTTGTCAAACTTGCCGTGATACTGCTGGAAGGCTGGGTCGCCAAAGACACTCTGGAGGAAGTAACCGCACACAGGAAGAGCGGTTCTGGATCCCTGACCCAATGCTCCGGTGCGGAAGTGGAGACAGCGGTATTCGCCTCCTACCCAGGCACCAACTACGAGCTTAGGGCTCACACACATGAACCAGGCATCGGAGTGGTTATTGGTGGTACCTGTCTTGCCACCGAACTCAGTATCACGGTAGTTGCCTACATAGCCCCAGAGACTCTGGGATGTACCTCCCGGCTCCTTCATACCGCCCTGTAAGAGCTGCTGCATGAGGAAGGCACTCTTGTAAGGTATCACCTGCTCGGAATCGGTAGGCCCCTCGTAAACCACCTTACCGTCGTGGTCTACAATCTTGGTAACCAATACCGGGTCGTGGTGCTTGCCATTGTTGGCAATGGTGCTGTAGGCGCATGCCATCTCCAGGAGGTTGACATCGCTGGAACCGAGGGCGAGAGAAGGGGTGTCATCCAGCGGACTGTTGATACCCATCTTCTTGGCTGTCTCGATAATGCGCTTGATGCCCATCTCCTGTCCTAATCTTACAGCCACAGAGTTGATACTCTTGGCAAAGGCACTCTTCAATGGGATACTGTCGCCCGAGAACGAACCATTGGCATTGGATGGACGCCAGATGGTCATTTCGTGCTTCTTCTTATCGTATACCTCCATAGAGATATATTCGTCGCGACGCTTGTCACAAGGGGTTAAACCCTGATTCATTGCCTCGGTATAAACAAAGAGCTTGAAGGTAGAACCAGGCTGGCGCTCGGCTGTTACCTTGTCATACTTCCAGTGGTCGAAGTCGATATCGCCCACCCATGCCTTTACTGCTCCGGTCTGTGGCTCCATGGCTACAAAGGCGCAGTGCATGAAGGTGGTCATATACTTGATGGAGTCTTCTGATGTCATGTTCATCGTGATGCTGCCCTTGTCATAATCGAATACCTTAACCGGGTGAACCCACTCCTTATAGTAATAGTTTACTGAGTCGGGATTGTTAGGGAAGCGGGCTATCAATGCCTTGTAGAATGGCTGGCGCTCGGCGATGCCCTGGATGAAGTTTGGTATCACGTTGTGGTTCTCATCCTGCCAAGGATCCTGACCCATCCAGTTGCCTTTGCCTGCCTGGGTACGGCGGATGCTCCAGTGGTTGTTGAAGTTCTGCTGTACCTGTTTCATCTGCTTGCGGGCTGCATCTTCTGCATACTTCTGCATGCGGGTATCGATGGTGGTATAAATCTTCAAACCGCTGGTATAGAGGTCGTAACCTTCGTCTTTACACCAGTCTTTCAGGTAGTTGGCTACTGCCTCACGGAAGTATTTAGCCTGTCCGTCGTAGTTTTCTTCTACCTTGAAATCGAGCTTGATAGGCTCATCTTTCAGTTCATTGTATCTGTCTTTTGAGAGATCGCCATGTGTCACCATATTATATAATACGGTGTTGCGGCGTGCAAGACTGTTCTCCGGGTTGGTGCGTGGGTTGTAGTAGGTGGTAGCTTTGAGCATGCCCACGAGCACGGCAGCCTGACCGGTGGTCAACTCCTTAGGGGTGGTGTTGAAGTAGGTCTTCGCAGCGGTTTTGATACCATAGGAATTGCTACCGAAATCTACCGTATTGGCATACATGGTGATGATTTCCTTCTTGCTGAACACCGTTTCGAGTTTAACCGCGATGATCCACTCCTTGCTCTTGATAATGAGCAGGCGGAGTACAGGAATCTTGCCCAGCAAACCGGTAGAATATTGCGAACGTACACGGAACATGTTCTTCGCCAGCTGCTGTGTGATGGTAGAAGCACCGCGCCCGTTATGATGGAGGAGTGCATCCTTGGCAGCAGCAAACACACCGATAGGGTCGATACCGATATGCTTGTAGAATCGTTCATCCTCGGTATCTACCAGTGCCTTGAAGAAATCGGGTGTTACCTCATCATATTCTACCGGAGTACGATTTTCGTTGAAATACTTGCCGATGAGCTTTCCATCAGCCGAATAGATTTCAGAGGCCTCTGAGGTCTGTGGGTCCAGGATGCCTGAGAAATAGCCAGGTGACTTGCCGAAGAGCCATAAGAAGTTGATGTCTACTGCGCCCAGATACAAGATGAAGGCGACTATACAACTTGCCAAGGCAACGAGGGTCTTGGTATACCACGCTCTGCCCTGATACAATCCCTTGTACCAAGGCCAGAATGCGCGAAACTTTTGCCATAACCAGGCAAAGAGAGACTTAATTTTATTCATATATGATGATATAATGATTTCGTTGTTTTACTCTTCGTTCTTCACTTCCTCTACATCCACATAAATCTCCTTAGAATCCTGTTTCTGCTGCTGGTTCTTCAGCCAGATTCTCTTGTTGTTGGAGATTTTAAAGGCGTTGAGAAGCTCTACTACTCCATAGATGAGCATACCCCAACCGATGATGAAAAGAGGGGCAGAGGCGATGGCTGAAGGCTTGATGATGGCGAGCAGACCCAGCAGAAGAAGGGCTGAAGGGAAGAGCCAGAAGAGGATGCCTACGCGTCCCATCTTAGCTGCTGAAGCCAGGTTGACAAACTGGGTCAGAGCACCTAGAATCAGGATGAATGCCAGGATGAACATCAGCCAGGCGATAAACACCTGAGGCATCAGGGCAAGCAGCAATCCCAGGATAAGACTGCCTACACTCACAAGCGGGAATTTAGGCATCATGCCCATGATAGGCTTACCATTGGAATCAGACAGAATCTGGCCCTGCATCTTCTCTGCATTGCGCTTGGCTGCCCAATAACTGGCAAGGGAGATGACACCTGAAAGGAAAAACAAAACACCGATGGCGATGGTTATCCAGGTGACGGTCTGCTCACGATATTGGATGAGCAGGACTCCTACTATGATGGCGCATACTGCGCGGAATATTGAACTGTGTATTACCTTCATACTAAAACTGATTTTGTTATTTCGGGGCAAAGTTACGAAAGAAATCCGAAACTAGCAAGAAGTTTTTTATATAAACTTAAATTATTGCTATATTTAACGCTAATTATTGCTATATTTAACGCAAATTATTTGTTGGTCTCGATAGAAAGCCGTAATTTTGTAAGCAAAATCAGAATCATGATGTCTTGGAAAGAGACTTAGTGAAAGTAAAAACTATGTCTGGAGTATAGACTTAGGAAAAGTAAAAACTCATTTTTGATATAGACGGAAAAAGTAAAGACAATGACAAAATTATATTTGGTGCGCCATGGTGAAACGGTGGATAACAAGGCGCAAATTATGCAGGGACAAACACCGGGAAAACTCAATATGAAAGGTATTGAGCAGGCTGAGGAAGTGGCCAGGAAAATGGAGGGTACGCCTATCGATGTTTTCGTATCGAGCGATCTCTATCGCAGTATACAGACCTGTGAAATTATCGCCGGCTCGCATCCCGTTGTCACCACTCCCTTGCTCAGAGAGCGCGATTGGGGCGATTTTACGGGTAAATTCATCCCTGACCTGCCGAAGGACCCAAAGGATTGGCCGGACAATATAGAGACGCTGGAAAAGATGAAATCAAGAGCCCAGAATTTCCTTACCTGGCTCAAGGTTACTTATCCTGACCAGACCGTTCTTGCTGTGGGGCATGGCATCATCAACAAGGCTATCCAGAGTGTTTATTATAAACGTCCGATGAATCAGATAGAGAAAATGGCGAATGCTGAGGTCAGAGTCCTTATTCTTTAAGTGAAGAGTGAAAAATTCAATTGCTTCGCTAATCATAAAGTTCAAAGTATCAAAAGTTCTAAGTATAATTCAAAGTATCAAAGAATATGAATAAAATTGCTCTTATTACAGGCGCAACAAGCGGTATTGGCGAAGGTTGTGCACGTCGTTTTGCCCGTGGCGGCTATAACCTGATTCTTACAGGTAGAAACACGGGAAAGTTGGAAATCCTGAAGAAAGAACTCGAGGCTGAGGGTGTTGAGGTGCTTGCCTTGGCTTTCGATGTGCGTAACCGTGAAGCTGCCAAGAAAGCGGTGGATTACATCCCTGAGGAGTGGCGCAATGTGGATGTGCTTATCAATAATGCGGGACTCGCACGTGGATTGGAACCTGAATATGAGGGCGATTTTGAAGATTGGGACCAGATGATTGATACCAATATTAAGGGCCTCTTAACCATGACTCGTCTGATTGTACCTGGTATGGTGGAGCGTAATCATGGTCATGTAATCAATATAGGTAGTGTGGCGGGTGATGCTGCTTATGCGGGAGGTAATGTATATTGTGCTACCAAAGCGGCTGTAAAGGCTATTACTGACGGCTTGCGCATTGATGTGGCACATACGAAAGTGCGTGTTACCAATGTGAAACCGGGCTTGGTTGAAACCAACTTCTCTAACATCCGTTTTCATGGTGACCAGAACCGCGCAGACAACGTTTACCGCGGTATAGAACCTCTGAACGGCGATGATATAGCTGATGTAGCCTTCTATGCTGCAAGTGCCCCAGAACACGTGCAAATAGCTGAAGTCCTGGTTCTTGCTACGCATCAGGCTAACGGAACCGTGATACACAGAAGCTAGCTAATAGTTTACAGTTAATAGTTAATAGTTTATAGAGGCTGCGCCGTTGAGCAAGATTGTCAAAGCGGTTTATGCTATAAACTATTAATTATTAACTATTAATGATGTGGCAAAGCTGATTGATATCTGATTCGAATGTATCTCGATTAATCGCCTTTGCTCGCATTCCAGACTTGTAGTTGTAGATGGTCTGGGTGGAGTAATGCAGCAGGGTGGCAATCTCCTGGCTGTCGGTTACACCCAGTCGCATCAGGGCAAAGATGCGAATCTCAGTGGTCAGGTCGTGCGTAGTAGGAACTTCCATTTGACATTCTGGCAGCAGGAGCTTGTTCAACTCAGTAACGAAACCCGGATACAACTCCATGAATGCCTTATCGAACCGGTTGTAGAACATCTGTGATTCCTCTTCTTCCAATTTATGGGTGTTGAGACTCTTCAGTAAATCGGCGGTCTGGTTTGCCTTGATCTTACGGCTTACCAGTTTGCGGTAATCTGATAACTTGCTGATATAAGCCGCACTGATGTCCATAAAGAGGCGCATGTAGGTCTCTCGCTTGATATTGGTCTCTACCAGCAGCTGGTTCAGTTCGGTGAGCTGTGCATTCATCTCTTTCTGCTTCTCGTTCTGTTCTTCAATCTCAGCCTTGTTTTTCTTCAGCTTGTTCTTCTGTCGGTTGTTGACTAAGGAGAGGATGAGGATGATGACCAGCGCTATGCTTACACCTATGAACCCCCAAAGAAAGCGGGTACGAGAGCGCTCGGCAGCCTGCTGGTTGGCTGAAGCGATGACTGGAAGGATGTTGGAAATCTCCATCATGCGCAGTTGGTTGTTGAAGAATTGTGCATCTTCCATCGTGTGCTGGATATATTTGGCAGCTCTCTTGCTGTTGCTCGCATCCTTTTTAAAGAGGTAGTAGGCTAGCTTTTGAAGCGCAACAGTTTCTTTGAGTTGGCACAATCCATCGCTCACGGATGCCTCTACGAGATATTCCTCGTAAAGGTCGAATTTGCCGGTTTTTTTGTAATATCTGGCTATACCATAAGCTGACATGGCATGGATACGGGATTTGGCTGGCGACATCTTCAGTGCCTTCAGATAATAGTTGAGCGATTCCTTGCTGGTAGGGTTGTGGAGATAGGCGTATTCGCCCATGAGATACTGATAGAAGACGTTATGCTTATTGTTTTCGTTGAAACTCTGTATCAGAAGGGTCATATAATGTTTCTTCTGGGCACGGAATTCTTCGGCGTAATCTGAGTTCTTGGAGTATGATTCCCAATAGCTGTAGAGCCAGGCGTATGTGAAGTAATAGTATAGCTTCAACTGGTATGGCATCTCATCAGGATTGAGAGATTTGAGTATGTTTTCTGCTTTGCTATAAAAACCCCTTACCGAAAGTATTGACGCCTGGTTTATCTGGTTGCGTAAGATATAATAGGTGTTATGACATTTTTCTGCCAATTCAAGCCCCTGTTTCATATATGCGTATGCTGAATCGTAGCGGTAAGCGCTATAGGCATGATATATGCTGTCAAGAAACAGTAGTCGGGTTTGGTTGTCTTCAGCTTCATAAGCTTGCCGCTTCAGATGTTTCAATTCCTTTTCCTTGATTCCCTGATAATATTGGTCGTTTTCAATCATCTTGTCAATACGATCCAATAAAGTCTTCTCGTCCGTTTTGCCTTGAGCAGCCAATGGCATAGTAAGCAAAAGAAGTAAATATATAAGTAGTTTCATCTTTAATGCTTCTTTATAATTATAATAAAATTGTCTTTTAAATGTTATTTTCGTCCTTTTGTCCGTTTTGTGGTGCAAAGATACAAATTTCCTTTCATATAATGCCATTTACTTTAGATAAAAATAGTTAATATATTAAAGCGTCTGATTCTTAATGAGTTATCTGTTTCTTTGGTAGGCTGATTTTTTTACCAAAATGCTACTTAGGTATACAACTTTGAAAAAAATGATATAACTTTGCAAACGAAATCAGAAAACAGTAGTTTTAATGGTTTAATTACCACTTCAAGTCTTCTAAAAGTATTTAATGATAAGAAAATTCCTTTTGTTGATTTAGTATGTTGATTTAAATAGGAAAACAGGTTTAGTTTATATTAGGGAAAAAAGGATTGGTAATAGACTAGGCTACTTGATGATTCAAGTTTGCCCTTAAAGGCAAAGCTTATCTATTATGTTTTAGGGAAAACCGCCATGCTTTTGTGAAAAAGTGTGGCGGTCTTTGTTTAATATATGTTAGTTTCTTCTCTTTTCTTTTTCTTTTCTTTGGTCAACTCAAATTATTTTTTTACCTTTGCCACATATTTATATATAGATGAATGGATTTATATATATAGGTAGTAGGAAATAGATTTCGAGAGAAAATATCAGTTTTCTTCATGTGTAGAGGGAAATGGTAAGTAGACTTTAAAATATTATATTGAATAAAATATTAAAACAATGAATATATTAGTAACAGGCGCTAATGGTCAATTGGGACATGAAATGCAAATCTGTGCCCAAAAAAGCAATCACAAGTTTGTCTTCACCGATGTGGCTGAAGGCTATGAAAAACTGGATATCACCAATCTTGACGCTATCCGAGAAAAGGTGAGGGAGAATGATATTCAGGTAATTGTTAACTGCGCTGCTTATACCAACGTAGATAAGGCTGAAACAGATTACGATCTGGCTAATCTGCTCAACAATACTGCTGCGGGAAATTTGGCACAGGCTATGAAGGAGGTAGATGGTACTTTGATTCATGTATCTACTGACTATGTTTTTCAGGGCGATAAGAATATACCTTGCCGTGAAGATTGGGAAACGAATCCTTTGGGGGTATATGGTAAAACGAAACTTGCAGGCGAAAAGAGTATTGAAGCTACTGGATGCAAGCATATCATCATCCGTACAGCATGGCTCTACTCGCAGTGGGGTAAGAACTTCGTGAAGACCATGCAGAGTCTCACGGCAAGCCACGACACCCTGAAGGTGGTCTTCGACCAGGTGGGTACTCCAACTTACGCTGGCGACCTGGCTGCTGTCATCTCACATATCATCGAAACTGACCAGTTGGATAAGACGGGCATCTACCACTTCTCTAATGAGGGTGTCTGCTCTTGGTTTGATTTCGCTAAGATTATCTGCGAACTGAGCGGAAATACCTGCGATATACAGCCTTGCTACAGCGAGGAGTTCCCAAGCCCAGTGAAGCGTCCTCACTTCTCTGTACTTGACAAAAGTAAGCTGAAGCAGACTTTCGGATTCAAGGTGCCATACTGGACTGACAGTTTGAAGAAGTGCATCGCTGAATTGGCGGCAGCAAAATAATTATTAATTATAAATTATTAATTGAAATGAAGAATATCATTATCACGGGCGGTGCTGGTTTCATCGGCTCACACGTAGTAAGACTTTTCGTGAACAAATATCCTGAGTATCACATCATCAACCTCGACAAGTTGACTTACGCAGGCAACCTGGCTAACCTCAAGGACATCGAGGACAAGCCTAACTATACTTTCGTTAAGGGCGATATCTGCGATTTCGACCTGATGTTGAAGCTGATGCAGGACTACAAGGTGGATGGCATCATCCATCTCGCTGCCGAGAGTCATGTAGATAGAAGTATCAAGGATCCATTCACTTTTGCTCATACCAATGTGATGGGTACCCTGTCTCTGCTCCAGGCTGCCAAGATTTACTGGGAGAGTCTTCCTGAGGGTTACGAGGGCAAGCGCTTCTACCACATCTCTACTGATGAGGTTTACGGTGCATTGAAGATGACTCATCCTGAGGGTATTCCTGCTCCTTTCACCACCAAGGCATCAAGCGGTAAGAACCACGAGGCTTACGGCGAGGAGTTCTTCGTAGAGACTACCAAGTACAATCCTCACTCTCCATACTCTGCATCCAAGGCAAGCTCAGACCACTTCGTCCGTGCTTTCCACGATACATACGGTATGCCAACCATCGTGACCAACTGCTCTAACAACTATGGTCCATACCAGTTCCCTGAGAAGTTGATTCCGTTGTTCATCAACAACATCCGTCATCGCAAGCCATTGCCTGTATATGGTAAGGGTGAGAATGTGCGCGACTGGTTGTATGTAGTAGATCATGCCCGTGCCATCGATATGATTTTCCACAAGGGTAAGATTGCCGAGACTTACAACATCGGCGGTTTCAACGAGTGGAAGAACATCGATATCATCAAGGTGGTTATCAAGACCGTGGATAGATTGCTCGGCAGAAAGGAAGGCGAGGATATGGATCTCATCACTTATGTAACAGACAGAAAGGGTCACGATATGCGTTACGCCATCGACTCTAGAAAGCTGCAGAAGGAATTGGGTTGGGAGCCATCTCTCCAGTTTGAGGAGGGTATCGAGGAAACCGTGAAATGGTATCTCGATAACCAGGAATGGATGGATAATGTAACATCGGGTGATTACCAGAAGTATTACGATAATATGTATTCAAACCGATAATAGCTTTTGGAGTAATCGGAACATGTTTTTATTGTAACCGGTGTATGTCTCTATTGTAACCGGTGCAAGAGATTCTGTTTTGTATATTGAATCAGGAGTCCTGTATTTGTTTATAACAGCAAATGCAGGACTTTTTTGTTTTATGGCAATTAAAATGCTGTAAATATATTATTATTTCTTAATTTTTTATGCTTTATGTCGAAGAAAACTGAAAACTAGAAAATATTTTTCTATCTTTGCAGCCTTAATGATATAAAAAAAAACAGATATGAAGAAAATAATAATATCAGGCATCGTTATGGCGGTTGCTACCTTGTCGTGCCTTCCCGTTAAGGGACAGGAAAAGGTGGTTCCTTTTAAATATGGTAATATGGACCACTGGGTAATCAGGAATATCAAAGAATCAGGCATTATCGGAGGAAATCAGAAAAAAGTTTATGCCGTTGGACCTAATATGACTATCAATGGTAATATTCCTTATACCAATAAGGGTGGTTCGCCTTGGGGTTCCTCTAATGTCCTGGCACATGTATCGGGCATCTATAAGACGAATAACTCTGTGTTTCGTGATAAACATGGTAGTGGATATTGTGCCAAACTGGTAACCCATATTGAGAAAGTAAAAGTGCTGGGACTCATCAATATCAAGGTCTTGGCTGCCGGTTCTCTCTTTCTGGGTGATGTTCGTGAACCGATAACAAGTACCAAGGATGGTCCTAAAGCCATCAACTGGGGTATACCATTCACCGCACGTCCAAAGGCTTTGCGCTTTGATTATAAGACATCTCTCCCTCATGCAGCCAATCGTATCAAGCAGAATGGATTTAGCGGAGCCTCTACGGTTGCAGGTCGAGATCATGCTATAGCTGTGCTCTATCTGCAGAAACGGCATGAAGATGCTAAGGGAAATATAACAGCTAAACGTGTGGGTACGATGGTAGTCAGATTCGGAAAGAGTACCGATAGATGGGTGGAAGATGCTACCTATACAATCCATTATGGCGATATCCGCCACATGGCAGGTTATCAGGCTGCTACTATGGGACTGCGATCCACTGACTATGCCCGTAACAGCAAGGGTAAGAGTGTGCCGGTAAAAGAAGTAGGATGGGCGAGTGCTAACGAAACACCTACTCATCTGATTCTTCAGTTCTCCTCATCCGATGGTGGAGCCTATATCGGAACTCCAGGCAATACCTTGTGGATTGATAATGTAGCATTGGTGTATTAAAATAATAAAATCGACAAAATGAAGCATATTCTGACAATACTTATTATGATGTTGGCATTGGGCAGCTATGCCTCTGAGCCTTCTGTAACCGATAGTATCTCATCTGCAGAGAAGGTGGATACGATGGCTTTACATGTCGGGAAATCATGGGTGAACCGGATTCTTGACTACTTTAATGATTCCAATAAAAACAAGAAGCATAAGCGTTTCGATTTTAGTGTGATAGGTGGCCCTCATTATGCCTCTGATACCAAGTTTGGATTGGGATTGGTGGCAGCAGGACTATACCGTACTGATCCGAATGATAGTATTCTTCCTCCTTCTAATGTCTCGCTTTATGGTGATGTCAGTTCTGTAGGTTTCTATATGTTGGGTGTCCGTGGTAACCATATTGCTCCTAAAGGAAGATATCGCATCGATTATCACCTTTATTTCTATTCTTTTCCCTCTGATTTTTGGGGAATAGGCTATGAGATGGGCGATAACGATGCCAATAAGAGTGACATGAAGCGTTGGCAGGCGCAGGCTGAAGTTAGCTTCCTGTTTCGTGTAGCAGATAATTTCTATATCGGACCGATGGCGAGTTATGACTATGTAATAGGTAAACATATTGAGCGTCCGGAATTACTGCAAGGCATGGATCAGCATACTTGGAATGTAGGAGCTGGCGTTTCTCTGGTATATGATAACAGAGATAATCTTACGAATCCACATCGTGGTATCTATCTGAATATCAATCAGATGTTCAGACCTGGATTTATGGGAAATGATTATGCTTTCAGTACGACGGCATTTCGTTTTGATGCCTATCAGCGACTGGGTAAGGGAACGGTTCTTGCCGAGGACATTGGGGCTAACCTCAACTTTGGTAATCCTTCGTGGGGAATGATGGCTGAATTGGGTGGTACTCATTCCATGCGTGGCTATTATGAAGGCCGTTATCGCGATAAACATTCTCTGGAAGCTACGGTTGAGTTGCGCCAACATGTATGGAAGCGTAATGGCATCGTAGTGTGGGTTGGAGCAGGAACCATCTTCCCGAAATTCTCGGCATTGCGCTCTAAACAGATTTTGCCGAATGCCGGTGTAGGTTATCGCTGGGAATTTAAGAAGAATGTGAATGTACGTCTGGATTATGGATTCGGTAAGTCGGGGCAGTCTGGTTTTCTCTTCAATATCAATGAAGCGTTTTAGTAATAATGCTCTTTATGTAGTTTGATAATGCTCTTTAAAGTGTTAATGAAAAAGTAGAATGAACAGTTTTACGGATATATATAATAAGGTGGTGTTGCCTATATATAATAAGGTGTCATCGGGCGCATTCCTTTACGGGTATGCTGTGGTAGCATTGTTGTTGCCTAATATAGCTCTGTGCTATACCGAATGTCTGGCTCCTTGGGCTTGTGGTGCCAATGTGTTGCTGCCTTTGGCACTCTACATGTGGTTCTTTTCGTTAACCAGATGCCCGGGTAAGATGATCTGGTGGGCTTTTCTTTTTGTTTTTTTCGCTGCCTTCCAACTGGTATTGCTTTATCTCTTCGGGACGGGAGTGATAGCGGTAGATATGTTTCTGAATCTTGTAACTACCAATCCTGGCGAGGTGAAGGAACTGCTTGGTAATCTGTTGCCTGCTGTGGTGGGTGTTTTTGTGGTTTATCTTCCTTTGCTGGTTCTGGCTATTGTCAATATCAGCAAGAAAGGGATGATAGTGGTTCAACTCCAGCATCTAGTGCGTCGTTGGGCTTTGGAGATAGCTGCTGTCGGTTTATTCTGTCTGCTGGCTTGCTATGTGGCTGTAGATGATTATCGCTTGCGCAACCAGCTTTATCCTATTAACGTTTGCTATAATCTCTATCTTGCTTTCGAGCGTAATGCGGCTTCAGAGAATTACAGGGAGGCAAGCAGGAATTTCAGGTTTGATGCCAGGAGCGAGCACGATGCTGAGGCTCCCGAGGTGTATGTGATGGTGGTGGGAGAGACGGCGAGAGCCCACAATTTCAGTCTCTATGGCTATCCGCGCGATACCAATCCTTTGCTTTCCAAGACTTCTGGAATCATAGCTTTTCCCGATGCTACAACCCAGAGTAATACTACGCATAAGAGTGTTCCTATGCTCCTGTCGGCTGCATCAGCAGAGGATTTCGAACGTCTCTTTCATGAGAAAGGTATCCTGGCTGCTTTCAGGGAGGCGGGATTTCATACCGTATTTATCAGCAATCAGCTGCCTAATCATTCTTTTATTGATTTCCTTGGCGAACAGGCTGATGAACATTACTTCCTGAAGGAAGGTGCTTCTGCAAAAGATAATCATTATGATAGTGATTTGTTGCAGAAGTTGGATGGGATATTGCCTGCGGCAGATGCTTCTTCATCCAAGCAATACCGTTATCGGAAACTCTTCGTGGTACTTCATACTTATGGTTCTCACTTTAATTACCAGGAGCGCTATCCCCGTAATTTCGCTTTCTTTAAACCTGACAGTAAGAGCGAAGCGAAGCCGGAGAACCGGCGTGACCTGCTGAATGCATACGATAATACCATCCGGTATACCGATTATATCCTGCATGGTATCGTAGAACGTCTGCAGAAATGGGAGAAGACTCAGGCAAAGACGGATGGGGTATATAGCCAACCTACATCGGCGATGCTCTATACCAGCGACCATGGAGAGAATATCTTTGATGATGACCGTCGCCTCTTTCTGCACGCCGCCCCGAAGGCATCTGATTATGAGCTGCATGTTCCTTTCATCATCTGGACATCAGATGGTTATGGAAAACAATATCCGGGAATACTGAAAACTTTGTCTGGTCATCGTACCCAACAGGTACAGACGAGTCTTTCGGCTTTTCATACGATGTTGGGGATAGGAGGCATCCTGACCCGTTATCGCCAGGATGAATATTCTGTGGCAAGTGAGAAGTATCATCCTGTGAAGTTGTTTTATCTGGATGATCATGATAAAGCGATTCCACAGGAAAATGCCAAATATTAGCATCTGATTTTAAGCGTAAACGCGCTCTTTGTGTAAAATACATGAAAAGAGTTTTCGTAAATGTCAATTATTTGCGAAAACTCTTTGTCGTATCTATAATTTGCTGTATCTTTGCACCCGGATTTAGATAATAATAAAAATACAGTTGTTATGGAACCAACTCGAAAAATCGAAAAGGTGAGCATGCGCAACCTCCACATGGAGGATTATGACCAGCTCGCCAAGTCGTTTAAGCGTATTTACGCAGACTCAGATGTATTCTGGACAAAAGAACAGATTAAGAAACTCATTACTATCTTCCCTGAGGGACAGGTGGTTATTATCGTTGATGATAAGATTGTGGGCTGTGCGCTCTCTATCATCGTCAATTATAATATGGTGAAGGGCGATCATACCTATGCTCAGGTTACGGGTAATGAAACCTTCAATACCCACGATCCTAAGGGAAACATTCTTTACGGCATCGAGGTATTTATCCACCCTGATTATCGTGGTTTGCGCCTGGCTCGCCGTATGTATGAGTATCGCAAGGAACTCTGCGAGAAGCTCAACTTGAAGGCTATCATGTTTGGCGGTCGTATACCAAACTATCACAAGTATGCCGATAAGATGCGCCCTAAGGAGTATATCGAGCATGTAAGAAACCGTGAAATCTATGACCCGGTTCTTACCTTCCAGCTTTCCAATGATTTCCACGTGCGCCGCGTAATCCGCAACTATCTTCCTAGCGATGAGGAGAGCGAACACTGCGCCACCCTCTTGCAGTGGGATAACATCTATTATCAGCCACCTACGGATTCTTATGTAGACCGCAAGCCAACCGTAAGAATCGGATTGGTACAGTGGCAGATGCGCCCATACGCTTCGGTGGATGACCTCTTCGAACAGGTTGAGTTCTTCGTAGATTCTGTGAGCGATTACAAGAGCGATTTCATTCTCTTCCCTGAGTATTTCAATGCGCCTTTGATGGCTCGTTTCAACGACTTGGGTGAGGCGCAGAGCATCCGAAAGATGGCGCAGTATACCGAAGAAATCCGTGACCGTTTCCGCGAGTTGGCCATCAGTTACAACATCAATATCATCACGGGTAGTATGCCTTATCTTAAGGACGATTCCCTCTATAATGTGGGCTTCCTTTGCCGTAGAGATGGTAGCGTAGACATGTACGAGAAGATTCATGTTACACCAGATGAGCAGAAGTGCTGGGGATTGAGTGGTGGTAGCCATATCCAGACCTTCGATACCGATTGCGGTAAGATTGGTATCGTCATCTGCTATGATGTGGAGTTCCCTGAGTTGTCAAGATTAATGGCTGAGGATGGCATGCAGATTCTCTTCGTTCCATTCATGACCGATACCCAGAATGCTTACTCCCGAGTAAGAGTATGTGCACAGGCCCGTGCTATCGAGAACGAGTGCTATGTAGCCATTGCGGGTAGTGTAGGCAACTTGCCACGTGTTCACAACATGGATATCCAGTATGCCCAGAGCGCCGTGTTCACCCCTTGCGACTTTGCTTTCCCTAACGATGGCAAGCGTTCAGAGGCAACACCTAATACCGAGATGATTCTCGTATCAGATGTTGACCTGAATCTCTTGAATGAGCTTCATACCTACGGTGCTGTAAGAAATCTTCGCGACCGCCGCAAGGATCTGTATGAATTGAAACAGAAGAAGTAAGTGAGGAAGGATAATTCAACACTCAACATTCAACATTTAACATTTAAATAAAGTGTATAAGATAGAAATCTCGGAGCGCACGCTCCACTTCAAGCAGCCGGCAGGCACGTCTCGTGGGGTTTATACCACGAGACACAGTTATTATCTCACTCTCACCTCGGATGAAATGCCGGGGGTAGAGGGAGTGGGAGAGTGTGCTACGCTCCCTGATCTCAGTTGCGATGCCAAACCGGAATATGAGATGACCCTGCGACAGGTTTGCCAGATGGTGGAGCAGATGGGACGCATTCCTTACGATATGATTCGTGCTTACCCTAGCATCACCTTCGGTTTGGAAACAGCCTTCGCTTCGTTCTTCGATGCAGCAAAGAAGCAGAACTTAAGTGCTTCTGTTCCAGCCGGAATGGAGAACCTGACAGATCTTTTCGACTCTCCTTTCGGTAGGGGAGAAGAAGGTATTACCATCAACGGTTTGGTGTGGATGGGAACCTATGAGGAGATGTTGGCACGATTGGAGGAGAAACTCCAGGCGGGTTTCCATTGCGTGAAACTGAAAATCGGTGCCATCGATTTTTTCAAGGAACTCGATCTCATCAAGCGCATCCGTGATGTGTATACCAAGGAGCAGGTTGAGTTGCGTGTAGATGCCAATGGCGGCTTCTTGCCGGAGAATGCGATGAGTCAGCTGGAGGCTTTGGCTAAATATGACATTCATTCGATTGAGCAGCCTATCAAGCAGCATCAGTGGCCTAAGATGGCTCAGCTTTGTCGCGAAACACCGCTTCCTATCGCCCTAGACGAGGAGCTGATTGGTGTGAATGTGAGAAGCATGAAAGAGGCCTTGCTCGATACCGTCCGTCCTCAGTATATCATCCTCAAGCCTTCACTTCATGGTGGAATCTATGGATGTAACGAGTGGATAGAACTGGCTAACCAGCGCGGTATCGGCAGCTGGATTACTTCTGCTCTTGAGAGTAATATCGGTCTGAATGCTATTGCTCATTATGCAGCTAAAGTATATGGTCCTAATGTCAAGATGCCGCAAGGCTTGGGTACCGGTCAGCTCTTTACTGATAATATACCGATGCCTTTGGAGATTCGTGGTGACAAACTGTTTGTAGTAAAATGACTTTAGAAGAATTCCTTTCAGAATGGAATAACGATAGCGATCGGGTGCTGGTGCATACCAGTGGTTCCACGGGAAAGCCCAAACCGATGATGGTAGAGAAGAAGCGAATGCTCAACTCAGCCCGCATCACTTGTGATTTCCTGGGATTGAAACCTGGTGATAGCGCCCTGCTCTGCATGTCGCTCGATTATATTGCAGGTAAGATGGTGGTGGTGCGGAGTATAGAACGCCATCTCCATCTTATTTCTGTTTGCCCAAGTGGGCATCCTTTGAAAGATGTAAATGAAGAGATTACCTTCGCTGCGATGGTCCCGATGCAGGTTTATAATACCCTGCAGGTTCCTGAAGAGCGGGCTCGTCTCTGCCGCATCAGGCATCTTATTATCGGTGGCGGAGCCATAGATGAGGCTCTCGAACAGAAACTGAAGGCTCTTCCCGGCAATATTGCCATCTGGAGTACCTACGGAATGACCGAAACGCTCTCGCATATTGCCCTGAGAAGAATTAACGGTGCTGAGGCTAGCGAATGGTACCAGCCTTTCGATAGTGTGAAAATCAGTCAGACCGATGAAGGATGTCTGGTGATAGATGCTCCGCAGGTCTGTGCTGAGCCCCTGGTAACGAACGATATAGTGGAAATAGAATCCTATATATATAATAAGATGGAAAAACTCCGTTTTCGCATCAAAGGCAGAAAAGACAATGTGATTTGCAGCGGAGGCATCAAGATACAGATAGAAGAGGTTGAGGCTCTGTTGAAGCCTTATCTTGAAAAACCTTTCATGATAGCCAAGAAGAAAGACGGGAAGTTTGGAGAAATTGCTGTCCTCCTGACGGAAGATGAGGAGATAGAAAAAGTAGAGGCGACTGTTCGCCGCCTCTTATCTGATCATAAATATTGGATTCCAAGGGAATTCCTTCATGTAGAGCATCTCCCGCTTACCGAAACCGGAAAGCCGAAGCGCTCTATCTTTCTTTAAAGGGATTCTCTGAAGAAAGATTCTTTAGCTGAATTATCCTTCTCTGAAGAAATCGAGTGCTTCCTTGATCTCTTCTGTCGTAGCAGTCTGGTTGATACGGATATCGCCTATGCCACCCAGCATCGTGAAGTTGATGATGCCATTCTGGTTCTTCTTGTCATGGTGCATCAGTTCTATCAGTTCATCATAATCATCGCAGGTAATATCCAGTGTACCATAGAATTCCTTGATGAAGTTTACGGTCTGGCGCATCTTCTCAGTAGGGAATCCGATTTTGGCAACACTCAGATAGAGTTCAGGGATGAGACCGAATGCCACAGCGTAACCATGCAGGATAGGCTTGCGCTTCAAAGCCCAGCTCTCAAACGCATGACCGAAAGTATGCCCCAGGTTCAGCGCCTTGCGGATGCCCTGCTCGTGCGGATCCTGCTCTACAATGCGCTCCTTTACCTTCACGCTGTCGCCTACCATGCGCTGCAACTGCTTCAAATCAGGCTTGTCGAGGTCAAAACTGACCAGTTCTTCCCACATTGCTTCTGTAGAAATCAGACCGTGTTTCAGCATCTCTGCATAGCCCGAACAGATGTTTTCTGCATCGAGCGTCTTTAAGAATTCTGTATCGAGAATAACGAACTTAGAATCGTTGAACACACCTACTTCGTTCTTCAGTCCGCCGAAGTTGATGCCTGTCTTTCCACCTACCGATGCGTCTACCATAGCCAGCAGGGTGGTAGGAATATTGATAAAGTTGATACCTCTCTTAAAAGTGCTGGCAGCAAAGCCACCCAGGTCGGTTACCATACCGCCGCCCAGATTAATCATACAGGAGTGGCGTGAAGCTCCTCCCTCCTGCAGTCCTTTCCATACCATCATCAGACTTTCGATGTCTTTATGGCTGTCGGTAGCCGGAATAGTGATGATATGGGCTTCCTTCATGCAGTAAAAATTCTGCAATACAGGCATGCATAGTTCCAATGTCGTAGTATCTGTAAGCACAAAAAGCTTGTCGTGCTCACACTCAGAAAGTGCACTTACCAGTTCGCTTTCCAGTTGGGTTGATATGATTACTCTTTGTTCCATAACATTCTAACGTATTAATTTTTGTGCAAAGATACACTAAAATGGAGACAATACAAAAAAAAAGTTGCTAAATTTGCGTTTTTTATCTCAGAATGCATTAAACCTTGGTGTATTTAACGCGTCAAAACAATCGAGTAACAAAAATGATAATAGAATATCATAGCGATTATGTGTGAAAACACTCATAGTTGGAAATAATAACAAATTAAAAATAAGAATGAAAAAATCGATTCTGACGATGCTGCTGCTGTTGATGGCAATAGCATCCTTTGCTCAACAGCGACTGATATCCGGTCAGATTACCGACCGCGATACCAAGGAAGCCATTGAGCAGGTAACTGTTCAATTGCTTAAGAGCGACAGCACGTATGTAGCTGGTGCCATCAGTAATGAGCACGGACTCTTTCATGTCACCGCTCCGGCAAATGGCAAGTATCTGCTCAAGATTTCGAGCGTAGGATACAAGTCTACCGTGAAGCGTATCCAAATTTCTGATAACAAGGATCTGGCTATGGGTAAGATTGTGCTGGGTGCTGAGGCTATCATGCTGAAAGGCGCAGTGGTAACAGCTATGGCTCAGAAGGTAACCCTGAAGGAGGATACTTTCGTGTACAATTCTTCTGCCTATCGCACACCGGAAGGTTCGGTAGTAGAGGAACTCGTAAAGCGTCTGCCGGGTGCAGAGGTGAGCGATGACGGTACTATCAAGATCAATGGTAAGGAAGTAAAGAAGATTCTGGTAGACGGTAAGGAGTTTATGACCGGCGATACCAAGACTGCCCTGAAAAACCTGCCTACCAGCATCATCGAGAAAATCAAGGCATACGATGAGAAGAGCGATCTCTCTAAGGTAACCGGTATTGATGATGGTGAGGAGCAGACCGTGCTCGACTTCGGTGTGAAGAAGGGTATGAACAAGGGTTTGATTTCCAACATCGACCTGGGCGTGGGCAACAAGAGCCGCTACAACATGCGTGGCATGGGCGGTTATTTCAATGATAACAACCGATTCATGCTCTTTGCCAATGCCAATAACACCAGCGACCGTGGTTTCGGAGGCGGTGGCCCTGGCAGAGGTTTCGGAGGTGCTAACGGTTTGAATGCCAGCAAGATGATAGCCGCCAACTACAATTACGAACTGAAGGATAAATTCAAGTTCAATACTTCACTTCGCTGGAATCACAGCGATGGCGATATTTGGAGCAGCCGTTCCAGCGAGAACTTCATGGGTAGCAGTTCTTCGTTCAGCAACAGCTTGACTCAGAATTTCTCTCGCAGCAACAGTTGGAATGGTAACATCCGATTGGAGTGGATGCCTGATTCCATGACCAATATCCTCTTCCGTCCTTCCATCTCCTGGAGTACCAGCGATGGATTGAGTGGCAGCCAGTCGGCTTCTTACAACAAGGATCCTTACACCATCACCACCAAAGACCCTCTTTCTGAAGAAGGTATTGATGAGTTGGAGAAGGCTGAGGCTATGGTGAACAGTCAGTTGACTAATGGAATCACCTATTCTGATAATAACAATATCAGGGGTATGCTGCAGGTGAACCGCAAGTTGGGCAACAAGGGACGTAACATCACCTTTCGTGTGGATGCCAAATATACGGATAATGACAGCAAGAGCATCTCGCTCAACAATGCCAAGCTCTATCTCGTACAGACAGCGGAAGGCAAGGATTCTACTTATCAGACCAACCGCTATAACCTGACTCCTTCGAAGAATTACAGTTATGCGGGACAGTTGACCTATAGTGAGCCACTCTGGAAGGCAACCTTCCTGCAGTTCAGCTATAAGTTTACTTACAGCTACTCCAAGAGCGACCGCAGCACCTACGATTTCAGCAAGTATGCGATGAGTGGTAATCAGGAGTACCGTGGTTGGGACAGCTATTTGAATCCGTTTGCCGGTCATCTCGAAGATTACAAGGATGATGATCAGAGCCGTTTTTCTGAGTATCGCAACTACAATCACGATATCCAGGTGATGATGCGATTCGTCCGTCAGAAGTATAACTTGAACTTCGGTGTGATGATTCAGCCACAGCAGTCGAAGTATATCCAGGATTATCAGGGAGTGCATGTAGATACCGTTCGCAACGTAACGAATATCAGTCCAACCCTCGATTTCCGTTATCGCTTCTCCAAGATGAGCAACCTGCGCGTGAACTACCGTGGTACCACAGCGCAGCCAAGCATCTCTCAGTTGCTTGATATCACAGATAACAGCGACCCGCTGAACATCTCGAAGGGTAACCCTGGCTTGAAGCCATCGTTCACTCAGAACTTCCGATTGTTCTACAACAATTTCGTGCAGAACCACAACAAGGGTGTCATGACCTTCATCAACTTCTCTACCACCAACAATAGCATCAGCAATAAGGTGACCTACGATGAGAAGACTGGTGGAAGAATCACCCGACCTGAGAATATCAATGGCAACTGGAATGTGATGGGAGCCTTTATGTTCAACTGCTCTATCGATAGTGCCGGTGTATGGAACTTGAATACCGACACCTACTTGGGTTACAACAACTACGTGAGCTATCTGAGTCTCGACAAGCAGTCTGATTCCCAGAAGAATACCACCCGCAGTACTACTTGGAGAGAGCGCCTCTCTTTCAGCTATCGCAACGACTGGCTGGAGCTTTCGCTCGATGGAACATTGAATTATAACCATGCTACAAACAAGTTGCAGCCTAACAGCAACCTCAATACCTGGCAGTTCTCTTATGGACCAAGCATGACGCTTACAGCGCCTTGGGGTACCAGTCTGAACTCAAGCCTCTCTATCAGCAGCCGCCGCGGTTATAGCGACAGCAGCATGAATACGGATGAGTTTGTATGGAATGCGCAGCTCTCTCAGGGTTTCCTGAAGGGCAAGCCTCTAACCATCATGCTGCAGTTCTACGATATTCTCCGCCAGCAGAGCACTTTCTCTCGTGCCATTTCTGCTACATCCCGCACGGATACGGAGTATAACGCCATCAACAGCTATGCGATGCTGCACGTGATTTACCGCCTGAATCTCTTCGGAGGCAAGGATGCCCGTAGGGGTGGACCTGAAGGTCCTGGTGGTCCTGGTGGCCGTCCAAACTTCCATGGCCGGCCATTCAATGGCGGTTTTGGCGGTGGTCGTCCAGGCGGCAGAATGTTCTAGAAAAGAAAATGAAGTAAGCTTCATTTTAAACGATAGTAAGCCTCACTCCATGTTTACGTGAGGCTTATTTCAAACAGATATGACGAGAAAAAAAGAAATCCCCGCTCTTCGTAATGAAGAACGGGGATTGTTTTATTTGGGATTACTAAAAGTTGATCGATTAGAGAGCGAACTTGTAACCTACAGTAATCTGGATTACGTTGTTGTAATGATCCCAGTTGTCTGCAACCTTAGTTACACCGATGTTGTAACGAGCATCGAATACGATGTTCTGGTACTCGTAAGAGAGACCTACAGGGATAGAGAGGTCTACGGTCTTAACGTCTTCTGCATCATCCTTGTTTACCAGGAAACCTGGCTGCAAACCTGCCTTGAGAGCAAGACCAGCTACTGGGTAGTAGTTCAAAGTGATAGGCACATTGATGTAGCCTGGATTCCACTTGCCACCTTCAAAAGTCATACCGGCAACTTTTACATCCTTAGCCTTGAAGCCCTGTACAGAGTAGAGAGCACCTACAGCAACACCTAAATTATCTGTAGCCTGATACTGCAATTCTGCACCAGCAGCGAAACCTGCTTTCCAATCGTTGTCACCGATTGTAGAAACGTTCAAACCTACCTTAGGCTGAATAGTTGTTGTACCTGCAGCCTGCTGTGCGAAAGCACCTACTGAAGACAGCACCATAGCTGCCATAACGAATAATTTTTTCATAATCTCTAATATTTTAAATTAATAGTTTATAATGCTCATATAGAGTATGATTAGTTATCAGTGTGTATGCTGATTCCATCATTCCGTCATTTTTACTGGGTGCAAAGGTATGTTTTTTCTCTATTCGCTCCAAATATTTTAAGCATTATTTTAAAATAAGCAGCCAAATATCACATATAAGTTTCTATTTCGTATATTTTTAGCAATAATTATCCCAATTTTCTTGCATCGTATCTTAAAATGTTGTATATTTGCAAAGTAAGAAAGAAAGGAAGATAATTATGACTAGACAAGAAAACTCCCCCTATACTCTTTGAAGTGTAGGGGGAGTTTTATTTTATTCTTCATCTTCGTCCCAGTCTTCTTCGTCAAATCCAAACATGGCGGGATCTACGAAGGCGTCCAGGGCGCGGCGTTCCTTCTTTGTTGGGCGACCAGTGCCTCTTGCTCTATCTACGAATCCGCTGATGCGGCTCATCTCCAGGAGCTCGTATTGCTTAGGGTCGGTTACGTTTTTATAGACACCATACAGCATCTTGGCGCCTACGCGCTGCTCTATGCAGTCGAGAACCTCGAAAGAGTAGGTGATAGGGGCTTTCTTTACGCTCACCACATCGCCACGCTTGATGATGAAGGAAGGCTTTCTCGTTACGCCTCCCACCATGACGCGGCCATTCTTACAGGCATCGGCAGCAATGCTGCGAGTCTTGTAAATGCGGGCAGCCCAGAGCCACTTGTCTATTCTTGCTGATTCCTTCATGATTACTTCTTTCCTAGCTTATTGTATTGGTTCATGGTGATGTCGATACCAGCCAATACGAAGCTCTTGATAATCTCTACACCCAGGTCGATGGCTGGTTGCAGCTGCTTCATGTCTTCCTCAGTATATTTGCCCAGCACCCAGTCTATCTGGCCGCCACGTGGATAATCGTTGCCGATGCCCATGCGCAGGCGGGCATAGTTCTGACCGATAAGCTGCTGGATATGTCCCAATCCGTTATGACCGCCGTTGCTGCCGTTTGCCTTCAGTCGGAAGGCACCCAGAGGCAGGGCTAGCTCATCGCTGATAACGAGCAGTCGGCTCTGGTCAATCTTTTCCTGATTCAGCCAATATCTTACCGCATTACCGCTGAGGTTCATGAATGTGGTAGGTTTGAGCAGGAAAATCTTTCTTCCCTTGAGCGTAGTCTCGGCTACGAAGCCATATCGCTTATCCTCAAAATGAATATTGGACGCTTTAGCAAAAGCGTCCAATACCATAAATCCTGTGTTGTGCCTGGTGCCGGCGTATTCATCGCCAGGGTTACCAAGCCCACAAATCAAATATTTATCCAATGTTTGATAATGCTTTACTCAGGTTCGTAAAATCTTTGAAGACTATCGATTAAGCCTCCTCCTCCTCAGTAGCAGCCTGTGCAGCGAGCTGAGCGTTACGTGTCATCTTGATAGAGCAAACTACAACAGCCTTGCTTGTAGCCAACTCGAGACCCTCGAATGAGAGGTCACCTACCTTGATGCTCTTACCGATCTTCAACTCAGTAACGTCGATATCGAGGTGCTCAGGGATAACCTGGTAAGGAGCTGTAACGTTGATCTTACGGATAGAGAGGTTCATACGACCACCATCACGTACACCCTGTGCAAGACCTGTCAACTTAACTGGAATACCGATAGTGATAGGCTTCTGGTCGTTAACCTCGTAGAAGTCAACGTGCAGAGGAGCGTCTGTTGTTGGGTGGAACTGGATCTCCTTCATGATAGCTGTGTGGCTCTCACCGTCGATGATGAGGTTGATAACGTATACATGAGGAGTGTAGATGATTTTACGCAACTCAGCGAATGGAACTGCGAATGACAAAGCCTCAGGAGCACCGTTCTCGCCCTTCTTCTCACCATAAAGGTTACATGGAATCAAACCTTCCTTACGCAATGTCTTAGAAGCTTTCTTGCCAAGGTCTGTACGCTTCTGACCTGTTACATTAATCTCTTTCATTTTGTGTTACTCTAAATTAAGTTATTAATAAAAAATGTGCCTTAACTCGCCATCACACGGATTAGCTTTGCTTAAAGCGGGTGCAAAATTACGAAAATTATTTGGAATGAGCAAACTTTTTGCCGAAAAACATGTTCTACATGCAGAAAAAATATTGAAAATACAATTTTTTGCTTAAATAAACTGAAATTTTTGCCCGTTTTCTTGTCTATTACCTATTTAATGTGTATTTTTGCAAGCGTATTAGGTAATTTAATAAATGAATCTTTTAAAAACATTAGAGAATGATTAATAGGGATTTGATAAGACGTAAGATTGTGCAGTTAACCTACGCATACTATCAAAACAGCGATCATAACATGGAGAACGCTGAGAAGGAGCTGATGTTTAGTCTCTCCAAGTCATACGATTTGTACAACTACATGTTGCAGCTCATCGTTGCCATCACCCAGGAGGCACGCAAGCGCTACGATGTAGATGTAGCTCGTGCCAAGAGAGAGGGTGAGCAGGAACCTTCACCACGTTTCGCATTCAATAAGTTCGCTCTGCAGCTCGAAGAGAACAAGATGCTGCTCGAATGGATAGATGTTAAGCATTCCAACTGGGATGAGGATATCGAAATGGTGCGCAAAGTGTATACTGCTATTACGTCTAGTGATCTCTATGCTGATTATATCAGCGGTGCTATTGATGAGGAACTCGCCGATCTCGACGAGTACAGCCGCGACCGTGAGGTATGGCGCCGCATCTACAAGCAGTTCATTCAGAACAATGAAGATCTTGATGCATTCCTCGAGGAGAAGAGCCTCTACTGGAACGATGACAAGGATATCATAGATACTTTCGTATTGAAGACTATCAAGCGTTTCGACCCGGAAGCTAAGGCCAAGCAGGAATTGCTGCCGGAATATAAGGATGCTGAAGACAGAGAGTTTGCACGCAAGCTCTTCCGTGCTACCATCCTCAACTGCGATACCTACCAGCGCTATATGAGCGAGGCTTTGCGCAACTGGGATTTCTCACGTCTTGCCTATATGGATGTGATTATCATGCAGATTGCCATCGCTGAGGTGATGAACTTCCCTGGCATCCCGGCTACCGTCACTATCAACGAGTATGTAGAACTTGCCAAGGCATACAGCACTCCTCGCAGCGGCGGTTATGTTAACGGTATGCTCGACAGCATCTGCCGCGAGCTCATCAGCCGCAACCTCATCCAGAAGGAGATGCCTGAGCGCAAGCAGCATCAGCATGCACAGCACGGCGAACATGCCGGCAAACAGCGCCCAGACAACCAGCACCCAGCCGGCCGTCGTCCGCGTATTCATCGCGCTCCGGGCGAGGGTGAGTAAATAACGGAGGCCTTTCTTGCTGGCCACACCTTATTTATATATAGAACATAAAATAATAATAGATAATACTTTAACGACATGACAAATTTAGTATTGCAAGCAGCTGCCGGTGGTAGCAGCATGACTTTTCTCATCATGATGGTAGCTATTTTCGCTATCATGTGGTTCTTTATGATCCGTCCTCAGCAGAAGAAGCAGAAGGAAATCCGCAAGTTCCAGAATGCTTTGGCAGAGGGTACCAAGGTGGTTACAGGCGGCGGTGTTTATGGCACTGTTAAGCGTGTTGACCTCGAGGCTAATACCGTTGATGTTGAGATAGCTCGTGGCGTGGTAATCACTGTAGCTAAGGGCTACGTGTTTGCTGATGCAGCTAGTCAGACACCTAATGCATAGTATCAAGAGCATATTAAAAGCTGTCAGAAACTTCCTGTTCAGTGGTCTGAATAAGGAGTTTCTGATTTTTTTGTTCTTTCTCGCTCTCAGCGGCATCTTCTGGCTGATGATGACGCTCAATGAGACTACCGAGAGAGAATTCAATATTCCTGTGCAGTTAACCGGCGTGCCCCGCAATGCGGTGATAACCGGCGAACTCCCTGATACCGTGCATATTACGGTGCGCGATAAGGGATTCACACTCGTTACCTATGCTTACGGAGGCAAGATTCATCCGCTCACATTCCGGTTTGCCAATTATGCCGACGAGGAAACGGGAACGGGACAGATTCCGATGGCTGATGTGCAGAAACAGGTGGCATCCCAGCTCTATGGCTCTACCAAACTGATCTCCATCAAGCCGGCAAAATACGATTTCTTCTTCACCTACGGCTCTTCCAAGCGAGTGCCTGTGGTGTTCAGAGGTAAGATTACAACCAGCAAGAGCTATTATCTGGCACATACCGAATTCCTGCCGTCTACGGTTACGGTTTATGCCAACAAGAAGCAGCTCGATGAGTTGGAATCGGTAGAAATCGAGCCGTTCAACATGCGCAACCTGCAGGATACCATTCATCGCAACGTACCTATCAAGAAGATACGTGGCATGAAGATTGTGCCTCAGATGGTGCGTCTGGCGGTATATCCTGATGTGCTTACCGAAGAGTCGGTCGATGTGCCTGTTACGGCCATCAACATGCCTGATAACATGGTGCTCCGTACCTTCCCATCTAAAGTGGCGGTAAGATTCACCATCGGAGCCAGCCTCTTCAGAACCATCAAGCCGAGCCAGTTTAAGGTGGTAGTAGATTATAACGATCTGGCTAACAACCCTTCTGACAAGTGCAAACTCCAGTTGCGCAGCGTGCCGCGCTCGGTGAGCAAGGCGCATCTTGACCTGGAAACGGTAGATTATCTGCTGGAACAGCAATGATAGTTGATAATTGATAGTTTATAGTTGATAGTTTTCTACTATGATGAAGATAGCGATAACGGGCGGTATAGGTAGCGGAAAGAGCTATGTGTGCCGGATATTGGAGAAACAGGGCATCCGGGTTTACGACTGCGATGCTGAGGCTAAGCGGCTCATGCGTACCGATGCCCGCTTGCAGGCTAGCTTGAAGAAGCTGGTGGGCGAGCAGGTTTATAGTGCAGAGGGTGTTTTGCAGAAGCCCGTGCTGGCTCAGTTTCTGCTGGCTGGCGAGGCTAACAAGCAGGCTGTCAACGATGTGGTTCATCCGGCTGTGGCGCGCGATTTCGAGCAGAGCAGCTATGAGTGGATGGAGAGTGCCATCCTCTTCGATAGCGGTTTCTACCGCCGTATCCACCTCGATTTCGTGGTCTGCGTAACGGCTCCCATACCGGTCCGCATCCAGCGCATCATGCAGCGCGACCATATCCCGGCAGAGAAGGCGCAGCAGTGGATAGATGCCGTCATGCCGCAGGAAGAGCTTGCAGCCCGCTCCGATTTCGAAATCGTGAACGATGGCGAGCAGGATATCGAAGCACAGGTAAGGAAATTATTAGATATCATTAATAATAAAGAATAACAGAAAAGACAATGGAAACAATCCTTTCAATTGCAGGCAAACCAGGCCTTTATAAATTGGTATCAAGAGGTAACAGAAACCTCATCGTAGAAACACTCGATGAGACTCACAAGCGTATCCCGGCTTTCGCTACCGACCGCGTAACAAGCCTTGGTGACATCGCTATGTATACAGACGCTGATGAGGTGCCACTCTGGGAAGTGCTCGACAGCGTAAGCAAGAAGGAAGAGGGCAAGCCTAGCACTTTCAACTACAAGAAGGCGCCTGTTGCTGAACTCCACGCTTATTTTGCTGAGGTTCTTCCTAACTACGATCGCGACCGTGTTCACGACAGCGATATCAAGAAGCTCCTCCAGTGGTACAACATTCTTGCTAAGTACGGCATCACCGATTTCAAGGCTACTCTCGCTCCTACAGAGGGTGAGAACGTAGATGATCGTGCTGAGCAAACTGCTGAATAAGAATCATTTATCAGAGTTAGCATATAACAATAAAAAAAGGCTCCTGCAATACTTGCAGGAGCCTTTTTCGTACATTTATTTCTTTTTCAATCTTCTTTCTCTCTTTTCTTTCTTTTTTTTACTTTTCTTTTTCAATCTTCTTCAGTTCCTTCTCAAATCTTCTTCGATACATTTCTCCCGCTATGGTCAGACCGAACGGGAAGGCTAACCAGATGCCCAGAATGCCCAAGCCGCAAGGGAACCCCAGGGTGTAGCCCAGCGGCAAGGAGATGACGAAATAGGCGATGAAGGCATAGAGCACCATCGGCTTCACACAGGCGATGCCACGCAGCGCATTGGCAAAGGTATACTGCAGTCCGTCGCCAAACTGATATACCATCAACAGGATAATCAGCGTAGCCACATACGCCTGCACCTCCACATTATCATTAAACCAGCCACCTATCTGATGGCGAAGCAGGAACACCGGCAAACCCATACACAGCGAGAACAGCAGGTTCAGCCGGAACCCGTCGTAGGCATTGCGGCGAACTGCCCCGTAGTCCTTCTGTCCCATAAAATGGCTCACGCGGATAGCCAGCGCTGCCGCCATGCCCGAAAGCACGAGATAGAAGAGCTGCGAGAGGGTAATCATCACCTGATGAGCCGCCAGCGGAATGGTTCCCAGCCAGCCCACCATCACACAGCTCAGCGTGAAGGCAGCCGATTCCATGCCCAGCTGCAGCGCCACAGGCCAGCCCAACCGGTTCATCTCCCTGAAGTCAGCCTTGGTCAGAGAACTGTGCAGAATATCGCGTCTGTATTCCCCGAAATTCTTGCCCGTCATCAGCATGCCCACCATCGCCAGCGCCATCAGAATGCGGCTCACCAGCGTCGAAATACCGGCTCCCAGCAAACCCAGTTCCGGGAAGCCCGCCACACCGTAAATCAGTACCCAGTTGCCCAGAATATTGATTACGTTGCCGCCAATCATCGCCCACATCGCCACCTTGGTCTGTCCGAGTCCGTCAAGAAATTGCTTCATCGTGAAGAAGATGCCCATGAAGAGCACCGAGGCGAGGTTTACCAGAAAGTAAGGGCGGATGAGCGAGAGCAGCTCTTCAGGCTGTCCGATGCGCCCCAGGTTCAGGTAGAGCACAACGAGGGCGATGGTAAAGATGATGCCCGTCAGCATGTTGGCACAGAAGGCATTGCGCACTTTCTGTCCGATGCAGTCGGTCCGTTCCTCGCCGTAGAGTCGTCCGATGATAGGAGTGAGTCCGTAGGTGAATCCCATATAGGATACGAAAACGAGACCGAAGATATTGTTCACCAGTCCGGCAGCCGCCAGTTCGGGTGTACTATGATGGCCAATCATCAGCGTATCAGCAAATCCCAGGATGATGGTACCCAGCTGTCCTATGATGATAGGAATGCCGATAGCCAGCAGCTCCCGGTAGTGATGTTTCTTGTTCGTTGTTATTGATGTCGTATGATTATTCATATTTGCTTTTAATTACTAATCTATTTCCTTTATTCTGCTTAAGAGCATGCAAAGTTACGGCTTTATTCACTAATTACCAAATTTTTCTCCCCTTTTTTTTTAGAGGACCAGCGATGGAATCGCTGGTCCCCAGCCTTTTTACCTTTTTACTTTTTTACCCTTTTACCTTTAAATGTATGAACTTCCTTCCTCTTTCTGTCCATACGAGATAAGTGTGGGTGTAGGCGGTGCCCAGCTTCTCCTGTGCCCCATCGCAGTGAGGGTCGGGGAGGGTAGAGTAGCGGGTGCGGCTCTTCGCCAGGCCCATGTGGGCATAATCAGCATAGAGCAGATACTGGCCGCTCTGGTAGTACTGGATATGAAGGGCACAGAGCTGGCGGTTCAACTCCTGTGCCGTGATACCCAGCTCCTTCGCAATCTGCGTGGTGGTATAGCAGGAAACAGAGTTGAGCACATTGTCGGTGTAGAGCGCCTTCGGCAGAAGATGATCCACCTGATTCTCCAGCTGGATGATGTTCTCACCGTTCTTGGCGATGCAAACCACCTGTTCGTCCACCACACCGTTCAGCCGACGAATCTCCGTATCCTGTTCTCCGATGAGTTTCTTCTGCTGATCAATCTGTACCTGCTGGTTTTTCAGCAGATTCTCCTTCTCCTTGAGTGTAGCTCTGAGAATCTCTTCAGCATGCCGAATCGTCTCCTCATCACTCTCGCCCTGCTGTACCGGAATATAACCGCCCGTCTTGCGAATCTGTGGCAGCACCTCGGAAGTAACCCAGTTTTTGAACTTCACCGCCGTTGGAAGTTTGGACCCGAGCACCAAAGCATAGAATCCGCTCTCGTTGACGAAGAGCACTTGAGACCATCGCTTAGCTTCACTTCCATCCTTCTTAATACCTGTCACTACCCATGCCCCTTGTTTTAAGGTGTCATGTGGGTTAACGAACTGATATACAGCGTTATAAGATTTCTTGTACCCCAGTATATCGCAGACATCCTTTGCGCAGAACCAAGGCTCTCCATTTTCATCGGTCTGAGTAAGAATCTTACCGAATTCAGGGTTTTCAAACACAACAGCATTACCCGCTGTCTTTTCATTCTTCATTTCTTCCTTTTTTGTTTTATAATTTTTTTCCATGATATAAAAATGTATTAAAAATTAATCACTGAAGTTTCGCATGTAAGCTCCACACGCCCTGAAAGGGCAGAAGCTCCTAGCCCAGGGCATCGCCCTGGGTAATTACGGACGCAAACCTGTCGCCCTGTAAGGGCAAAAGCTTTAAAACTCCAGGCAAAACATAAAGCTTTTGCCCTTACAGGGCGCCTTACTGATTGCCATTATACCCAGGGCGATGCCCTGGGCTAGGAGCTTTTGGGCCTTCAGCCCGTACTTGAACCACATGCGAAAGTTCAGTTAATCACTAATCATTACAAAATCGTTCCCCAAATGCTCTCCTCCCTGTCTCTCGCAGCGGTGATGGCATTGATGAGCCGGTGGAGCCAGATGCGGGAGTTTACAACCATGCCTTTTACACGGTTCTCACCCACCAGGATGCAGCCCTGCGTATCATCGGGATAATTGCCGGCATGGATGCGGATGCCCTCAAAATTGGGGACACCCAACAGCAGCGGCAACCACATCTTAAAACTCGGCGACTTGCTGATCACCACCGGATAAGTGCCCTCAGGTATCGCCGTCGTGCCCTTCATCTTCTGCGCCTTCTTGCCCGATACACGCCCCAACCGCACATTCTCCTCGGCAGGACTCAGCTCCACACCCAGAAGGTTGCGCCAGCACGGCTCCATCGTATCACAGAAATACGAGTCCGCATTCAGCTTCTCCGGCGGCACATCACACACCGTCTTCAGCCCCCTGCACTTGTTCACACTCTCAATCGTGCGCTTCTTCACATCCTCATCCTTCAGGATGTAAAGGCGACCTATCGTGTAGGTCTTCTTCTTCGCTATACGTTTTAAAACTATCTGCATAAGTAAAAATAAATTTAAGATTCAATAACCATACCGTCATGGCGGTACTTAAGCTTCTCAAAACTGTCACAACTGTCACAACTGTCACGCTTGCCCGTATACTGATACGCCCGCCTGATGTAATTCCGGTGCAGCCACTGCCTGATCATCATATCGGTACCCTTCGCATCCAGTCCATGCTCCAGCCGGATGGCAAGCAACTGTGCAGCCGTAAAGCTATCGGGCAGTATCTGTAAAAGATTCTGAGGCCCACGCTTCGAACTCCTCTCCGCCGTATAGTTCTCCTTCGCAATCATGTCGCCGAAGAACCGCATCTTGCAGTACAGGTCATACTGCTCGCTCCAGCGGATAAACTCGTCAATCTCCGGCTCCCACTTGCAACCATTGGCTACATACAGCACACACGCCTTCAGGTAAGCGATGACGTTGGCACGGAACGAGAGATTCTCAAACGTCCTGTCCTGCGACAGTCGGGCAAACTCAGCATTCTCATCCTTCAGCTTGAGGGCAAGCTGAAACGCCTCCTTACACTCAATCAATCCCGTTACTTTGTTCAGATTTTCGATGTAAGGCCGCAGCGCCTCACGGTACGATTCATCATAAGTTCCGTAAACAGGCATATCCTCGCCGATTTCCCTTTCTGGGATGGTACAGAAGTTGATACGGCTGATAGGACCATCGGTAAGAACCTTAGAGAAGTAACGCTGACCCTTCTGGATGGTGGTAGATGCATTCCAGTTGAACCGGATGGTAACACGCTCCGTGACACTCATCGTTCCTACGCGAGTTTGTCCATATTTATTACCCGGGTCTGCTGCCAGGCACATGATACGGAACTGCTGGCTTCCGCTACCCTTGAGCGCATCAAACTGGTCTAGCTCATTGAGCGAAGTATAGAGGAAATGTTCCTGCGCTTCAGCCGTTCTCATCACGAAAGCCGGGTTCGTCATATCCGCATCAATCTCCTGGATAATCAGGTTTTCAGGTCTCTTGCGCTTATCCTTGTTGGCACCCTTGCGCAGCATCTCATCCTTCCACGCCTTTTCGCGCTTCAGGTTTTCAGCATCCCTCAGCCTGATATCCTCCATAATGAAATCGATAGGCCTGTTCACGCTGCTCTTACCCGCTCCGGTACCCGCAAGCAGCAGCGTCATCAGTCTCGCCTCGTGCTCCACGTTGTCAATATACCGGAACCTCGTCTTCCAAAGATGCGTAGCCAGCGGCGGGAAGATAGCGTGCGCCACAGCCGGCTTGTAAATTTCCGGTGTCCTCGATATCAGCAGCTCCACCAGCTTCGGCAGTTTCTTCGGCATCTCCGGCGGGTCAGGATAATCCTCCCCGGTACTTTGAACTTTGAGATTTGAACTTTGAACTGTATGATTAGCATCAGGCCTATTAACTATCTGAATGGCCTTCTGCTCCGCCAGCGCATTCACCCTCATCACTTCTCTCGACATCGGCTTCGTATTGTCAGCATATTTCGCATAGAAGTCGTGAATCAGCTGATGGCAGTCGTTCTCCTGATAGTAGCTCGGCATTTTCACCCTCACCACCTTCATCAGTTCCTCTTCCTCCATCACCCTCGAAGCACCGGCGCTCATGATAGCCAGCAGCGAAGAGTGTCTCGACCCCACGGTATCAATCTCCATACCCCCGAGTCCGGCAGCCTGCGTAAAGAGGTCAAACGCAATCAGATTCTTCTCCCTGGCTCCCAATCCGCCAGCATTCTGATTGCCTCCAGAATCCCCGATATGAGGAGCATCAGCACCATGGCTATCACCAGGTTGGGCAGGCTGAACAGCAGAGCCAGCAGAAACAGCAGTATTGCCGTCGTTGCCCGATAGTCTATTATTTTCATTATTCTTACCATTGTCATTAACTTTTAACTGTAAACTATTAACTTGATGAGGACTATTAACTTTCCCTCTTCCGTCCACGGTCAGTCCGCGGTCCAGATACGCCTGCCTTCGCATCAGAATCTCCTTCTCGCTCAGCACGGCGCACCACATCTTCGACCTGTAGATTTCCGAGTCCTTATCAGTGAGATAAATCATTCTCTCGGGTGTGATGCAGCTCTCGTCATACGGCACCCCCAGCGCCTCGCAATACGCCTTCTGCGTCTCCTCGATGGTCATTCCCACCGGCAGTCTGATACCGATGTGCAGCTTCTTTCGGGCACTGTAGCAGAGGTGCAGCAGCGAGCCGTTCCAGATGCCGGCAGAGCAGTTCAGCTCCCTTGCCTTCTCGATAGCCTTGTCAACATACTCCCTGTCATCCACGTCGATGATAGTCTGGAACATGAAGCTCTCGGGCCGGGCATTCTCCTGTCTGCGCACATTGTTCTTGAAAATGCCGTAGTGGGGACAGAAGAAAGGCAGTTCGCTCTTCAGCCTGTCCTGCGCCTTCTTCACCGCCTTCTCGTCGTTGGCATTCACCTTCGGGATAGGCAGTTCGCCCCTAATCTGCTGAATCATCTTCTTGATTTCCGGCGATGCAATCACCTTGTCATACATCGCCATACTGTTGGAAAACACCTTCCCTTTATTGCCCTTGCGATAAGGGTTCAGTGCAATTACATGTTGTGTTTCTGTCATGTTATTTCGTTAATAAAAGATTGGTTTGTGGGGTAATCCCCTCTTCCGTTTTCACCACTCTCAGCCGTCTGTAAGGAGGAGGACTGAACACATACGCTTTCACTTCCATCATTTTAAATAATTTAGAAGATTGGGGGCTCCCACCATGGTTGATGTGCAGATACACAAAAGCCCCCGAAACTCAGACCGCATTGGTTCTGAATTCCGGGGGCAAAGATAGGGCAAATTTCTCGCTTCTACCTAGTACGTACTATGTACGCGTACTAGTACTACCTGCCAGATTAGCCTCTGATAGCAGGCATTACTTTTTCGAGGAAGGGAATCGTTTTCTTCTGATCCATTCCTCGGTTGTAGGCGGCTCTCATCGAGTTCGGATTAGGACCCCAATAATTGCCGAATACGCTCCATATATTATCGATTTTCAACTCTGTACCTATCTGGTTGGCAAGGATGGCAGCTTCGGATGAAGACAGTCCTGAGGGCATGAAATTTTCGGTTACCAAGCCTATCTCTATCAGGTTGTTCTTAATCCTCTGAGCCTTTTCCGTTTTCAGCTCTTCCGGCATCACAGCATTTCTGCATGAGTTTTGCTCACAGGCATTGCTGCCATAATAGTTTTCCACATGCTCGAAGTACGAGCTACCAGCGTTCATGATGATCATTCTTTGTCCAGACATTTCTCATCCTCCTTTCCCTGATAGTTGTTCATGTGTTCGATATATTGTCCACCATTCATCTGTATGGTATTGTTGATAACGATGGTAAAGTGCTTTATTACGAAGCGAATAAATTTTCTATAGAAAAAAAGTTTCATCTTCTTTTATTGTTTTTAGGTTGATTGACTGTTTCTGCCTCATTTTAGTAGAGGACGTGTGTTTGCGCTAACGTTTTTAGCGTAAGCCGCTGGAGAACTGCCGAGCGCCTACTATCGTAAGGTGTGGGGGCGGGTAAGGTTGTGTTTACATTCTTTTTGTTGTTGATTTTTTATGTTAATACTAGGCTTCAGATGTTAGCATCTTAACCATTATCTGCTAGTTGTTTATTGTCGTTATGACTTGAATTTATCATCTTCTCTGACTCTTTTAAAACAATATTCTGCTTTTGAACCGAAAACCTTTTTAAAATTTTCTATGGATTCTGAGCATTTCACTTTCTTGTTTTTCAGGTCCTCAATCTTCTTTTTTTTCAGGGTCTTATCCATCTCATCATCTTTTTCAAGAGCTTCCAGATTATCTTCATAATTTTCTTCAAATTTATTGAGATAATAAGCAATATACAACCCCAACTTATCCTTCGTATCAGCAGTTATGGACGTTTCTTTGTCGCATAACCGATTAAATGTATTATGCCCCATTCCGAACTTCTTTTCAATGTGGGTAGAGCTAATCAATTTGGAACGCTTCAGCTCGCTTAAGAAATCTCCTAAGCTTACTGTCTCCCCTGTCCTTATATAGGCAAGGTCTTCTGTGGTGATGTATATTTTACCTTTCATCTGAAACGAATTTCCTACAAAGGTAAAATGAATAAATCATACCACCAAATGGCTATGGATGTGCTCAAGACTTCCGGTTTTTAACTAAAAACGGGGAATTATTTATAATCTTTAACAGGCTAAAGGCTAAATAATGCGAATAAAACGCATAATAGTCCATTTTATGCTATCCTGACCCCTTCCTTTTCTACGTTCCTGACGAAGGGGGTATTCCTATACTTTTCCCATTCCTGGGCGGTATACATCACGGGGTTAATTTCCTCGCCCAGTTCCCATCCGAGTTCGGTCAGTGGGTAGGTGATGTTGTCATAATCGTCAGCCATGAGCTTCTCCTTATCCAATATGATAAGGATATCCCAGTCACTATCCTCCCTGGCGGTACCTCTGGCTTGCGAGCCGAAAAGTATCGCCTTCCCGCTAGCCGGCAAGTTCTTCGCCAGGCATTCACGGATAGCCGCCAATATATGTTTCTTTTTCTTTTTCATGTTGCGATATGCTTGTTGATGATGCAAAGATATGAATATTTGTAGGGATTTCCAAAAAAAATAGCGTGATTTTAAAACTTATTTTTTATAAAATCTATAATCAAGTAGCAAGAAAGTCCTGAAAAGTCCTGAAAAGGAATATGCTTTTGATTATATACGAAAAAAAATGCTTATTTTTGTATATTCATAATCTTCTTAGAAGAGGTAGATAATAAAGATGAAATAGAAATGAAGCAATATAAATTTGTAGACTTATTTGCTGGTTGTGGCGGTCTTAGTCTTGGATTGCAGCAAGCTGGCTTTACTCCATGGTTTGTAAATGAAATCGTAGAGCAGTTTTGTAATACCTACAAGTATAATCATGAATTGAGTGATGATCATTATTTTGTTGGTGATATAGCTGACCTCAATCAGCATCTTGATGAGTATAAGAATTTGTTATCAGATATTACCTTAGTTTGCGGAGGACCTCCGTGCCAAGGATTTTCTATGGCAAACCGACAACGCATATTAGATGATCCACGTAATTCTCTTTATAAACAATATCTGATTTTCTTGCAGAATGTTCGACCAAAGTTCTTTATAATGGAGAATGTAAAGGGAATGATGAACAAAATTGAAGAAATTAAAGAAAATTTTAAAGAGTATCTGGGAGAAGAATATCAATTTGATTATGCTCTTGTAAAAGCGCAAGATTATGGTGTTCCTCAAAATAGGGAACGTTTTATAATGATAGGTAATAGAGTTAATATTTCTCCCAAATTAATTTTTGAAGAGATATATAAACATAAACGAAAACCATTTGTGTTGAAAGACGCCTTAGATGGATTACCACATCTTGTCGCCAAAAAAGAAAAAGGTTCGAAGGGAATAGAGTGCGCAGAGTCTGGTTTTACAGAATGTGATTTTACATATATTCATAATGACTTTTATAAGTTTATTAATGGAGAAAAAGATATTAAGAAACTCTATAACCACAAGAATAGATATAATAATGAGCGTGATATAGAGATATATAGGCGGTTGCCGCAAGGAGCAAATTCTTTGCATGAGTCAATAGCAGATATTATGCCTTATAAAAGAAGAAATGGTATTTTTAAGGATAAATATTTCAAATTGGATGAAACGCAAATTTGCAAGACGATAACTTCTCACATGAGGTTTGATTGTAATATGTATATACATCCATGGGATGCAAGAGGTTTGAGTCCTCGGGAGGCTGCACGTATCCAGACTTTCCCAGATGATTATGTGATAACTGGTTCGCAGAATATGTGGTATGCACAGGTTGGGAACGCAGTTCCAGTAAAACTTGCCAAAGCTATTGGTGATGGCATTATGAAATTTATAAAATGAGACATCTTGAATTATTTGCAGGTATAGGCGGTTTTAGAAGAGCGATGGATCTTCTGACGCAAGACCATATTATGAATTTTCACTGCGTAGGCTATTCTGAAATAGATCCTAAGGCAGTGAAAACATATTGTGCTAATTACAGGCCAGAGCAGGATGAGGAAGTTGCAATGGGGGATATTGTAGAATTTACTAAAAATCCAGAGAATATAGAAAATTTGCCAGACTTCGATCTGATAACAGGTGGATTCCCATGTCAAACATTTAGTATGATGGGAAAGCAGGCTGGGTTCAATGAGGATAGAGGACAGATGTTTTTCCGTATTATAGACATTCTTGCAGCAAGAAGACCTCGATATGTCTTGCTTGAAAATGTAAAGAATCTAAGAAATCACGACCAAGGGAGAACCTATAATAGAATTAATGAAGAATTAGAATTGTTAGGATATAGGGTGTTTAGTACAGTCTTCAATACGGCAAATTTTCATCTTCCACAAACTCGAAATAGGCTTTTGATTTTTGCAACTACTGAACCTCTTCCAGACAACTTTGAGGATATGTTTTCTAGTGCAAATGTTGCTGATACTTTTGAGAATGTATATGCTAATTTAAGTGTTAGTCATTATGAAACAGTTAATGATTTACTTCAGAGAAATGTTAATCAAAAATACTTTTTATCTGAAAAAATCAAACCAACCATATTGGCTGATGGGTCAGCTAATTTCAAATCTCGTTCAGATATTAATATGAGAATAGCTAGACCTCTGACTGCAACAATGCACAAAATGCATAGAGCTTGTCAAGATAACTATTATAGTCAAGATTTCATAGATTCTCAAGGAGAAATAAATCCTGTAGAAACGATGACAAAAGAAGAACTGGCAAAATTGCCAATTCGTAAAATAACGCCAGAAGAAGCATTTATGTTGCAGGGCTTTCCTGCAAGTTTTGCACTAAATGGTCGTAATGCAGGTGTTGCTGATGGCTCTCTGTATAAGCAAGCAGGAAATGCTGTTAGCGTAAATACTATTTATGCAGTTTTGTATTATCTTATCATAAACAATATAATTCATGAATGATATGTTTTTCTTTTTTGATATAGAAAAGCGCATCGGCTTAAAGAAATTAAGCGGCGTAGAATTGGGTACAAGTGAAACAAGTAATCAAACTCACATTGGACTATTTGAAGATGTCCTCCAATTCTTAGGAGATAATGTCGTTACTACGGCAATGTTAGTTTATGGGGATTACTGTCAAATACTGGATTGTTATTTTGACAGAATCAAAAATCCTGATGGAACTTATAGAAGTCCTAAAATACGAAAAGGGGGAGTTGGTGAAGAATCCGTTGTCTCAAAAATTAGAGAGTTTGCCTTGGAAGATAAGAGTGCAGATTGGTATCTCCTTTGGTCTGGATTAGAAAATAAAGATTTGGTATTTTGGCTTATCAATAGTCATTCTGAAGATTTTGCTATTATCAAGACCTTGGTTAAGGATAATGTTCGCATCATTAAAGATGAGGATAAGGCTTATGCTGGTTTAAAGAATATCATGGTGAGTAAGATAAACAACTCTAGTATTGATATTCAAAAGGAGATAGAAATCATCTCTCAAACGGGTGCTGTAAGTAAAAAATATAAACCGTTTGATTTAGATAAGGCAAAAAAGCATATTGCTTTAGTAGGTAAGCAAGGTGAAGAATTGGTAAATGAGTATCTAGAAAGATTAAAATCTGCCAAGGAATTAGATTCTTTTGAATGGATGAATAAGAGCAGAGAATCTGGTTTGCCATACGATTTTATTTTGAATGGAACTTCTGATATACATCAGTATGTTGATGTTAAGTCAACAAGATTTGGTTTCAGCCAGAATATTGTTTTCAGCAATCAAGAGGTTGAATTTGCTAATCTATTGAATGCTGATACTAATTATTCCGTTTATAGAGTATTTGATATGTCTGAATCTTCTGCTAATCTGAAGATATGCACACAGTGCTTGCCTTATATGAAGGAGATGAATAATAATATTCAAAAGCTTAATGCTGCTATTGTTGAGAGTAAGACGAAACTTATAGATTTAAACATTGCAGTTTCTCCAGTAGATTGCTTTAGTATGATACAGAAATCAATAAAACTATAAGAAATGGATGAGATTGTAAAACATATAAATGATACAAATGCCAGCTATAGGCAACCAAATGCTGGTGATGCCAAGAATACAGATTTGTTCTTGGATAATGAGCATTATGCTTTTTTTGAAGGTGCTGGCGAACATGTTACGGTAAGATTTTTTAAAGAAAATCTTTCACAGGCTATATTGTTTATAGCTTCAATTTTACCAAGAAAATTCGATCAGTCAGCCACGCATTGCATTATTGAGTATTCTAGTAAGTTTGTTATAGACCAATTGGCTATACTTGATGCTTTGTTTAAAGTAGATGGGAAGTCTGTAGATACAATAACACAGGTCTGGAATGCTCGTAAAAATGTTGTTCAAAAAAATGGAAAAATTGATAATCGTTTCTATTTTAATGGCTTGATGCAGGATGTCGTTTATCTAGATAGTACAGGTGAAGAACGCAAAGCGAAGTTTACTGTTCGTAATTATATGGCAGGGGAATATTCTGAACTGCATATAAAAAAAGCAGAAGATGGAATATTTGATATTGAGATTAAAAATGTAACAACGCCATATAATGATGGGAAAGAAGATGATGTTGAGGAGATATTGAGTAATAATAATTGTTTGATTCCTCTCCAGCAAATCTTCTACGGTGCTCCTGGCACCGGCAAGAGCCACGCTATAAACGAGCTTACAGCGGGCAAGGATGTTATCCGAACAACATTCCATCCTGATACCGACTATTCCACTTTTGTAGGCGCATATAAGCCTACCACTAAGTCTGTACCTGTAACGACTGTTATTGGTACTAATGCCGTCCCTGTAAATTATAACGGTAAAGAAATGATGGAAGACAAAATCGTCTACGAGTACGTGAGTCAGGCCTTCCTACAGGCATACGTTGCGGCATGGAGGAAGTATTGTGACGTACAAGAGGGCGAAGAGCCTATGGACGAATTCCTGGTTATAGAAGAGATTAACCGAGGCAACTGCGCCCAGATTTTCGGTGATCTCTTCCAGTTGCTCGACCGTGGCGATGAAGGATTCTCTGAGTATCCTATCAAGGCTGATTCTGACATGAAGAAACTGCTCGAAAAAGAATTTGAAGGACTGGAAATCAAGAATAAGGAGGGTATTAACGCTCTGTTTAAAGGCGATAAGGACATTGTAGCCGAAGTGTTGGCTGGAGACGTCCTGCTGCTTCCTAATAACCTCTATATTTGGGCAACTATGAATACCAGCGACCAGTCTCTCTTCCCGATAGATTCTGCCTTCAAGCGCCGTTGGGACTGGAATTATGTGCCAATAAGTGATGCTGGTAAGAAATGGATGATTGAAGTGAATGGTGCTCAGTATGATTGGTGGAAATTCCTTGAGGCTATTAATAACAAAGTTTACCATGCAACCTATTCTGAAGACAAGAAACTAGGCTATTTCTTCTGCAAGGCTAATGACGGTGTGATAAGTGCTGAAAAATTTGTCAGCAAGGTTATCTTCTATCTTTGGAATGATGTATTCAAAGACTCTGAATTTGAGGGAGATACCTTTAAAGATGAGGATGGAGAAAAACTCTCATTTGACAAGTTCTACTCTGTAGAAAACAATCAGGTCAAAGTAAATGGAACGAAAATCGTTAAATTCCTGAGTAACTTGAATTTGGAACCTGATTCTGAAGCTGATGAAGACAACAGTGAAGAGGGATTTGAAACCGAAGGCGATAAGAAACTTCCAAAAACTTCTAAAGTGTTTTCTGTTGAATTCCCTGACGGAACCGTAATAAACGAGAATAATAAGTTTGATACATATCATAAAACGCTTTCTAAAATCGGAATAGAAAAGGTAGAGCAAATTGCGGCTGAAATGAAGTATCATCGCCGTCATACACCTCTGGTAACAAAGAGTAAGTTTGATGCGATACTGAATGATCCAACTTTTAGTTATATCCAAGAGGGCGATTGTTTCATTGTTAAGGGTATTAACAACATCACTATGTACCGCATGGTAATGTTGTTGGATAACCGCTTAGACTTGCAGCTGAAAGTATGTTATGAATAAGACTTTTGTCTGCAAATAATCGATTTAAAAAGTAGGAAAATGAGAATCCTGATAGAAGAATATCAATACAATGTATCTGATGTGCACGATGTATTATACGGCATCGATCCAATGGAGAACGTAGAGGGCAAGGTGTCCATCCATTATGTAGGGTATTATTATAATCCCCTATTAGGAGACTGCGTGTTTATTCTTCCTAAAGTATTGCTGCGTGACGTGGATGGCAAGGAACTTGCTTTTGGCAAGTACCAGCCATACGATATTATCAACCCTGAAGGTCAGGAAAAACTGACAAAAGAGGAGCGTGATTTCCTCTATGGCTTTGCTGTATGGATATATAGAGCCATCGTTGTATATAAGAACGACAAGAGCAATGACTCGACTATTGTTTATCAGAAGATGATTAATCAGGTGGGTGGTAGCAGCAAGCGAAAGAGCAATACATTCCTTGATATTCTTCTGTCGCTAATCCAGTTTAATAAGGACAATAAAAGTTTCTTCTTCTTCGTGCTGAAGAACCTCCATTCAGGCTTGAACAAGATAAACTGGACCCGCACTATCAGTACTACTTCTGCTATCATCCAGGGAGGGGATGCTATCTACTTAAACCCTGTCAACAAGAAACGCAAGATTAACTTCGATGAAGAACTGCTTGTCATCTTCTTCTCGATTCTCAACTATATTGGCGATACATACGGATTTCCTAAAGAAATTAACTGCAATTTTGACCTGATAAAGGGCAAACAGTTTGAGAAATACAGAAACGGATATGGCAAAGTACGCTTGAATCAGATTAAGTATAAGTATTTCTCAGACAAGGCGTTGCAGCTTTGGAAACTGTGCTATGCTTTCTTCGACAAGTCACATCAGATATATGTAAATACCAGTCAGAAAGAGTATCTGCTTGTCAAGAGTTTTCATATCGTGTTTGAGGCGATTATTGATGCTTTGGTGGGCGATAATCCGCTGCCTGACGGAATGGACAAGAAACAGGAAGACGGTAAGATAGTGGACCACCTCTTTACGGCGAAGAGCTTGATTAATGACGAATCAAGCAATACTTATTATATCGGTGACAGTAAGTATTATAAGATGGGCAACGAACTCGGGAAGGAGTCCATTTATAAGCAATACACCTATGCGAGAAACGTGATACAGTGGAACCTGGATATCTTCAACAGCGGCAGAAAGCCTGAATCCGGTATAAAGCTTCGGGATGATGAAACAGAAGGATATAACATCATTCCTAACTTCTTCATTTCTGCAACTATGGACGAAAAGTTTCGCTATGCCATAGACGGTATTAAGGAAACTGACAGAAAGAACAACAGATACATTTCCAAGCAGTTTCAGAACAGATTGTTTGACCGTGATACGCTGCTTCTGTTCCATTATGATGTTAACTTTCTGTTTGTTGTTGCCCTGTATGGGCGTAACGGGCAAGGAGAAAAGAAAGTTTGGCGAGATAAGGTTAGGAAAATGTTCCGTAAGGAAATCCAGCAAATGCTAAATTCCAAGTTTGACTTTTACGCTGTGACAGCCAAGGAAGGAGTTAGTGGCGTGGAATATATCCAAGACCATTTCCAGCAGTTACTCGGCAAGATATTTACACCTTACGATGATAGAGGTACACAGAGGTACTACTCTTTAGCGCTGGATAACGGGGAACAGTTTGCTGGTGAAAATGCAACTATTCTTTCTCAGTTGAAAGATTCTTTTTATGTAGTGCCATGCAAGTTAGGTGATGATCCTAAAACGTTATTACCAGAGGTTGCTCCTTTGGTAGAGGGTATACAGGTGCCGTCTTCGTTCCTGACGATGCACTATCTTGAGCGTTATCTTGATAAAACGATTCTGGTTGGTTGCTATCATGACGAAGCACACCTCAATTGGATTCTCGGAAAGAATGATAAGGGAACTCTTATATATAATATCCGTGTCGGTAAAGAACGTGAAGGTGGACAGATAAAGGCTCACCTTGACAAGATGGTGGTATCATTTGTTGTGCTCTATGAGTATGGGCATGAACATGAAAATAAGTATCGTGTATTCCATGTGCACCACCATGCTTATATCAAAGAGGATAGAATGCGTGAAACTCTTTATCCAAGTGAGCCAAAGGGTAATTATTTCTGTTATGTCTTTGACGAAGAAGTAACGCTAGGTAAACTTGATGTACAACGGTTGATTTCCCAAAAACGAATAGATGACAGGGAATACATAGATGGTGCACCTATCTTTATGAGTGGTAAGGAAATTATAAAATTTAGGAAATAAATGATATGGAAAAGAAGGACATGAAAGAAACTCTTTATATGTTAGGTCTTGACAAAGACACAAAAAAAGTTGTATTAGATACTTATTTGTTACGTAAGTATATGTTCGAAAAAGAGCTAGACTCTTTTTTGTCTGAAAATAAAGATGAAATTAATGCTAGTGAGTTTCGTAGAAGAGGTTTTTCTGATATTGTTGATGAAATACCGGTATTTAGAGGACATGATTTTGATGTAAAGAATGCCCCAAAAATAGCAGATAATTGTGTTATAAGTAAAAGCAAAATTCAAAATAGACTTATGCTTTTACGTATTTATAACACTATAGGTAATTGTTTCGATAAGTATCAGTTTATGTATGAGAATTGGGATGTTGCTGTGAAAGAACAGGAACGTTTGAATTCTCAATTGAAATCGTATTACGAACTAATTAGTGCAGTAAGAGAGAAATTTTGTGATAATGATATACTAGAAATAATTGAGGATTTTTCTTTTAAACGCATAATGCAATTGACTTCTGTTGTTCGTTTAGATGGTAGAGCATTTTGTAATATCAGTGTTAATTTAATTGGCGGATGTTTAGGTATAAAAAGAATTTTCACAAGATTTGACAAAGTGAAAAAGAGTTTAGTAGTATACCCCAGAATAGATCTGATGTATCAAGAATATGGAAAAAATATATATAATCATGGTTTAACAAAAGATGAAGCTCTTAGTAAATTGTTTTCTTTGCCAACGGATTTTGATAAAGTTGTAGAATGCATAAAAAAGAAAGTTCAAGAGATTGTTAATAAAGAAATTAAGCTTAATGATATTTGTTACGATTGGGCTAGGGATTGCTATTATCTTAATGATAAAGTCGAAAGCACTTTGTTCCCAGAGTTTGTTGTTGAGGATTCTACGGAAGAAGTTTTAGCAAAATATTGTTGTTTGAGTACATTGTTAAAAACTTTAGATGCTGGTAAAATGCGTTTAAATTCTATTGTTTCAATGAATGATAGGACTGAAGTTGATTATTTATCGGAATACACACGAAACTTTAAAGAAACAGAAGAAGATAAAGATGATAAATATTTTTTTGCAGATAAAAAATTTATCACATCTTTTACTGATAGTATAGATGATTTGAATATGTGGCGCTTTTACGGCGAAGATGCTAAGGGAGTATGTATGATTTTTAAGAAAACAAATAAAGAATCAGTCGTGAAAAAAGTAAAGTATATAGATAAGAATAATGAGGTTTTCTCAAAGATTCAAAAAATAAATCACGAGTTAGAAAAAGAAAATATTAGATTTAGATTTCGTATTTTAGATAATAACAGTTTATTTATTAAGCCAAGTGATTTTAAAATAGAAAAAGAACATCGTCTTTTTGTCTCTTCAAAGGAACCGCATGGATGGTATAGTACAGATAAATCTATAATAACACCATATATAGAATTGAACTTATTGGGACATAATGGAGATGAACGCGAATATCCATTTGTTCTAGAAGAGATAATGTTAGGTCCAGAAATGAAACACCAAGATATAAATAGATGTCAAATAAAAAATCTATTAATGTCACGTAGGTCAACAATAAAAATTAGTATAAGCTCAATACCGAGTTATCGAAGTTAATCTGAGTGATCTTATAGTCTCTTCAGTAGATAAGGTAGTACTTTATAAAAGTCAAGCTCTTTATTGGAACTAAGGATTTTAGTATAAGCGGGTGTCTTGAGAAAGTTACTCGTAATATCGTCTGTATATTCACCAACGAGTGTCCCCAATCTATCGCTCCGCTATCACTTCAATCCCATCTTTCTCAATCTCTTTGAGCAGGAAGAGGTTGAGGTGCTGGTGCTTTCGGATAATATCAACAGGGCAGCCCAGAAGGGCTTCAAGGTATACCTTCAGGCGGACTACTAGAAAAAACTTAGGGGGCATTTCTACATAGATATCTACATCGCTGCCATCGTGGTGCTGGTTTCTTGCAACAGAGCCAAAGAGGCGCAGGGAGGTGATGCCGAAGGTGTTTTGCAGTTCTTCGGCATGAGATGTGATGAGGGCTATGTATTCTTCTCTTGTTTTCATTCTTAATATCCTTATGTTTTTTAAGGCTTTTGTCCTTACAGGACGCAAGGCAGATTGCGCTTATACCCAGGGTGTTACCCTGGGCTAGGGGCTTCTGCCCCTTCAGGGCGTGTGGGGGCAAGGTATCTAAAGTACCGCTGCACAGACCTTGCGGAACCAGTCGAGTTTCTTGCCGCTCATTTCTGCTATGGATAAGTTCTCTTTGTTCACATCTTCTGGCTCAAATTCATAATGAGAATCTTCGGTAGGGAGATAATGTACTTCCCTGAAAAAGGTTGTCACTTAGGAACAAACAGAAGTGACAATGAA